>Ga0307412_10000351_pt1 | contig 28635 bp, 30 predicted proteins | sample DK1Cmetagenome_3_FD_203823 | JGI IMG/M metagenome (GOLD analysis project Ga0307412, IMG submission 203823) | Maize rhizosphere microbial communities from greenhouse at UC Davis, California, United States - DK15-C-1 | ecosystem: Host-associated > Plants > Roots > Rhizosphere > Soil | place: USA...
TCACGGGCGGGGCGCGCGCCCACCCGATCGAGCCCGCTTCCTGGCTATCGGGCGGTAGGTGGATCGCCCTCCGTCGTCGCAGGCGCCGGGCAAAGAAAAAGGCCCCGGGGAACATCCCCGGGGCCTTTTCTGGTGCGCGTTGTGGGTGGAAGATCAGGCGGCGGCCGCGGTCGCCTGCGGCAAGCTGCGTTCCTGGTGACCCAGGCCTTCCATGACCGTGCGGTTCACCTGGACGAGTTCCATGATCGTTTCCCGCCCGGCGACCACGTCGCTGGTGAAGCGGTCGACCCATAGGCCCAGCGAGACGATCTTCGCGCGCAGGTCGATCGGCAGGTTGTTGCCGCGCGCGCCGCAATCGGTGACGAACGCCGTCCACATCTCCCGGTTGCGATAGAGCGCCGGCATCAGCAGCGCGCCCTTGAGGCCGGCTTCGTGCGCCGTCAGCATCTCCCCGGTGATCTCGCGCATCAGCCGCAATTCCGCAGCACGCGGCGTCTCGGCCCGGCTCCGGGCCGCCTGATAAGCATTGATCGTCATTGTCGCTCCTTTGCTCCTGCCGGCATTGTAGGAAGATTTTGCCGACCTGGTCCGTGGCCTTCCTATAAGATTCCTGCGTCCCCTCGGTGCGGACGCCTTCCAGGGACAGTGCCGTGACCGATTTCATTCTTCCGCATGCTTTGCCGTCCGCGCTCGATGGGCGTCCGAACGTCAAGCTGCTTTCGCTCGACTGCTTCGATACGCTCCTCTGGCGCGACAGCCACGCCCCCGTCGACCTGTTCGGTGCCCTGCCCGGCCTGACCATATTGCAGCGGCAATGGGCCGAATCCCGCGCGCGCACAGCCGCCCTTGTGCAGCATCACCACAAGGAAGTGACGATCGCGCAGATCTACCGCGAGATGTTCCCGAACGCGCCCAAGGCGGAGATCGCGGCAGCGGTCGCGCACGAGCTCGACGCCGAGGCCCGGCACTGTTACGCTTTCCAGCCGACGGTAGAGCTGATCCGTGAGGCGAAGCGCCGCGGTATCGGCGTGATCGTCGTTTCCGATACCTATCTGGATTCCGATCAGCTACGCGAACTGATCGCCCGCGCCGCCGGCGCCGAAGTCGCAGGCATGATCGACCGCGTCTTCTGCTCGTCCCACTATCGCAAGTCCAAGTCGGAAGGCCTGTACGAAGACGTCCTCAAGGCGCTCAAGCGTGCGCCCGAAACGATCTTGCACATCGGCGATAATGAAGCCGCCGATGTCGGCGGGGTCGCCAGGTTCGGCGTGCAGACGCTGCACCTCAAACAATTCGCCGAGGCGACGGAGCAGCGGCTGCGCCTGGAATCCTCGGTCAGCGCAATGCTGCATCCGCGCATTTCCGGCACCATCGCCGCACAGCAGCCGCACCGTCCCGTCCTTGCGGTGAGCGAGCCGCTAATCGAGGATGCCGCCGAAGGGTTGGGCTTCTCGGTGATGGGCCCGGTGTTCCACACCTATGAACGCTGGCTGCAACAGGAAGCGGCGGCGCTGCAGGCCGAGCGCGGCGGCACCGTCCACTGGCTGTTCATGATGCGCGACGGCATGTTGCCGATGCGGGTTCACCAGGCCGCGCAGCCGGACAGCCCGGCGCATGCTGTGGAGATCAGCCGCTTTACCGCCATTGCCGCGTCGCTCACCGACGAAGCCGCCATCGAGCGCTATGTGCAATTCGATATCGGCAGCGATCCGCAAAAGATCGCGCACCAGCTGCTGCTGCCGCCGCACGAAGCGCGCATTCTGCTGCATAGCCTGCCCAAGGGCCGTGGCCGCCTGCTGGCATTCGTGCAGGAGATCCGCAAGCCGCTGCGCCAGAAGCAGGTCATCAAGGCCGGCAAGGAGTTCGCAGACCGGCTGATCGCACATGTCCGTTCGGTGGTGAATCCGCAGCCGGGCGACACGCTGATGCTGATCGACCTGGGCTATAACGGTTCGGTGCAGAACGAGATCGATGCGCTGCTGCGCGATCGCTTTGGCGTGCACGTCGCCGGCCGTTACCTGCTGCTGCGCGAGCAGTTCCGCACCGGCTGCGACAAGAAGGGGCTGATCGGCGAAGGCGACTATGATTGCCACACGCTGGAGGCGATCGCCACCAACGTCGCCGTGCTCGAGCAGGTCTGCACCGCGGCGCAGGGCTCGACCATCGACTATCAGGCCGACGGCACGCCGATCCGCAAGGCGAACAGCATCAAGGGCCGCCAGAGCGCGACCCGAGAGCGCATTCAGGAAGGCACGATCCGCTTCGAGCGCGAGCAGGCGGCGGCGCGATTGCGCGGCACCGAGGTCGACGAATTGCCGCTGTGGCGCCATGCCGCGACCGCGGTGCTCGGCCGGCTGATGTTCCTGCCGATGGCGCACGAGCTGGCCGTGCTCGCCGAGTTCGAGCACGACATCAACGAAGGCGTGGACGATACCGTCGCGCTGTTCGATCCCGCCGTCGCCCGGCGCGGCCTGCGCCAGCGCGGGCTGTTCTACATGAAGGGCTCGGAACGCATGTACCTGCCGGCGGAGCTGCACGGCCAGGGCATGCCGGTGAAGCTCGCCCTGCTCACGCAGAAGCGCTTCGGCCTGCCGTTCAAATATGCCGATTTCGTCGACAGTTCGATTTCCGTACCCGTGATCGTTGCCGACGGCACCAACGTCTCCACCGGCCACGTCACCGCGACGCCGACGCATGACGGCTATTATCTGGCGCCGATCCCGATCGGCGATTGCCGCTTCTCGGTGGGCGTACAGTTCGGGCAGTTGTTCGACTGGGTGCAGGTGGAAAGCGCCATGTTCATGCCGGTCGAACGCTTCCTGTCCGAAGTCCAGCGCCCCGGCCAGGACGAATACGACGCTGCGCCCTCGCTGGAGGGCATGCAGCAGGTCGCGCCGAACCTGTTCCACTGTGCCGACGAGTTCGCCTTCATGATGGTGCCGCCGCCGCCCAGGACCGACGACAAGCCAATGATGCTGGCACTGGTGTTCCGTCCCATCGCCCGTCGCGAAATCGCAGCCGTGGAAACGGTTCTGCAACCCTCTCCGGTGCATGCACCCGGCGTGCGGTGAACTCGCACCTAAGCATTATCCCCGAAGCACCCGGTACCCCCGGAAACCATCCTATAATTCTGGAAAGATCCAGGGAAAGATTTTGGGCCCGTCATGCTGAACGCCGTTGGTTTCGTCATCATTCTCGTCTGCGTGTTCGGGAGCTTTATGATCTCGGGCGGCAAGTTCGAGATCATCATGCACGCGCTGCCGCACGAGATGATGGCGATCTGCGGCGCCGCGATCGGTGCCTTCATCGTCGGCAACTCGATGCCGACGGTGAAGAAGGCCGGCGCCGGTCTGATGCGTGCGTTCAAGGGCGGCCGCTGGAAGGCCAGCGACTATACCGACCTGCTGACGCTGATGTTCACCCTGCTGACGCTGTTCAAGAAGAGCGGCGCCACCGGCATCGAGCCGCATCTCGACCGGCCTGAGGAGAGCGATCTCTTCAAGCCCTATCCGCGGCTGCTGAAGGACCATCACCTGATCGAGTTCCTCTGCGACTATCTGCGAATGATGACGGTGAACTTCGAGGACCCGCACCAGCTGGAATCGGCGATGGAAGCGGACATCGAGAAGCACCATGACGAGGAAACCCATCCGCAGCACTCGCTGCAGCTGATGGCCGACGGCCTCCCCGCCATCGGCATCGTCGCGGCGGTGCTCGGCGTCATCAAGACCATGGGCTCGATCGATCAGCCGACCGAGATCCTGGGCGCGATGATCGGCGGCGCGCTCGTCGGTACCTTCCTCGGCGTGCTGCTGTCCTACTGCGTGGTTGCGCCGCTCGCCGGCAAGCTACTCGAAACGATCGAATCCGACTCCCAGCCCTTCACCATCGTGAAGACCGCCATCGTTGCCTACGCCCAGAACCAACCGGTGCAGGTCGCGATCGAAATCGCCCGTCGCATGACGCCTTCCGCGTTCGCGCCGACTTTCCAGCAACTCGAAACCGCTCTCGACGAGGCCAAAAATGGACTTTCCCCTGCCACAGCTTGAGGCCGGCGCGGATACCGCGCTTGCGCTCCCCGCGCACGGTACCACCGTGACGGCCGCGGATCTTCAAACCCGCCTCCTCCAGGCGGTCGACGGCGACGGACCGGTCGAGATCGATGCCTCGCAAGTCGAGAGCGTCGGCCAGGCGGTGCTGCAGCTGCTCGTCGCAGCCAAGGCCGAAGCCGATCGGATCGGCAAAGCCTACACCATCCTCAACCCCAGCACTGCCTTCACCGATCGTGTGAACCGTTGCCAGCTCGCAGCGGCGGTCGGCATTGATACCGGAGAACTTCTGTGACCAAGCTGATCCTTACCGTCGATGACTCCGCGAGCATGCGCATGCTGCTCAAGACGTCGCTGACCTCGCAGGGCTTTCGCATCGAAAGCGCGAACGACGGTCAGCATGGGCTGGAGCGCATGCACGAGGTCAAGCCCGACCTGCTCATCACCGACATCAACATGCCGAAGATGGACGGGTTCGAGCTGATCGAGGCCGTGCGCCTGGTGCCGGAATTCAAGGGCGTGCCGATCCTGGTGCTCTCGACCGAATTTTCGGACGAGAAGAAGCAGCGCGCCCGCTCCGCCGGCGCCACCGGCTGGATCACCAAGCCCTTCGAGGCCACCAAGCTGGGGGCGGCGATCCGCCGCGTCTGCCCGTGAGCGACGAATTCGACGATATCCAGGCAATCTTCTTCGAAGAATGCACTGAAGGCCTCACCACGGCCGAGGAAGGCCTGTCGGCGATGCAGGGCGGCGACCTCTCCGGCGAGACCATCGCCGGCGTGTTCCGCGCGATTCACTCGATCAAGGGGGGCGCAGGCGCCTTCGGCCATTCGGACCTGACCGCCTTCGCGCACAAGTTCGAGAATGTGCTGGACGAGGTGCGATCGAACAAGATCGTCCCCACCCCCGGCGTGATCCGGGTGATGCTGAGCTCGTTCGACGTGCTCGCCGACCATGTCGAAGCGGCCAAGGGCAATGCGCCCCGGCCGAACGACGGCGCCGCGCTGACCGCGCTCGAGCAGGTGCTCGCCAACAAGGGCGTGCCGGAAGGCGACGCGCCGGCTGCTGCCGCTGCACCCGCCCCTGCGCCTGCCGCACCGGCCCCCGCGCCGGCGATGCAGGAAGAGGAAGACGAGTTCGGCTTCCGTCCGGTAGGCGTGTCGCTCGACGACCTCGACGGCCCTGGTGACGAGCCTGCCGGCTGGTCGATCCGCTTCAAGCCGTCGCGCGCCGCGCTGGCCAATGCCGGCGAGCCGTTGCTGACGGTGCGCGAGCTGGAAGGCCTTGGGGCCCGCGTCGAATCGGTCGACATCAGCACGCTGCCGCCCTTGCGCGAAATCGATGCCGAAGACAGCTATTTCACCTGGGTGATGAACGCGCCGGCCGAGCTGCCGGAAAGCGATCTCTCCGACTGCTTCGATTTCGTCGCGCCGGATTCGGTGATCGAGATCAAGCGCGGCGCTGAAGCGGCGCCGCCCGAGGGCGCAGCCGAAGCCGAGATCGACGGCGACGAGATCCCGTTCGTGCCGGTCACCGCGACCGTCGACGACTTCATGGACCTGGGGCCCGCCCCGGCGGCTACGGCGCCCGCGCCTGCGCCCGCCCCGGTGGCAGCGCCCGCGGTTGTCGAGGCGCCCGCCCCGGCCCCTGTCGCAGCGGCGGCTCCGCCCGCCGGTGGCGGCGGTACGCCGGGCGGCGGTGGACCCGCCGGTGGCGGTGCTGGCGGCGGTGGTCCGGCCAAGCCGGTCAACGAAGCCGCGCAGACCATCCGCGTAGACCTCGTCAAGCTCGACCTGCTGCTCAACCTGGTCGGCGAGCTGGTGATCCGCAACTCGATCTTGGCCGACCGGCTGTCGCCGGCCGATCGCCAGCGCGTCGAACTGCCCGAACTGGCCCGCCTTACCCGGCAGATCCAGGACAACGTCATGTCGCTGCGCGCCCAGCCGATCCGGCAGGCCTTCAGCCGCGTGCCGCGCATGCTCCGCGATCTTTCGGTCGAGACCGGCAAGCAGATCAACCTCGAGACGATCGGTGAGACGACCGAAGTCGACAAGGGCGTGATCGAGAAGATCGGCGATCCGCTGACCCACATGATCCGCAACGCCGCGGACCATGGCCTGGAAAGCACTGAGGAGCGTATCGCGGCGGGCAAGGACCCGACGGGCACGATCAAGCTTTCGGCCGAGCAGAAGGGCGCGCGGATCTTCGTCCGCGTCTCCGACAACGGCCGCGGCATCAACCGCGAGCGGGTTCGCGCCAAGGCCGTCGAAAAGGGCATCATCAGCCACGATGCGGTCCTCACCAACGAGGAAATCGATCAGCTGATCTGCGCGCCGGGCTTCTCCACCGCGGAGAAGATCTCGAACATCTCGGGTCGCGGCGTCGGCATGGATGTGGTGCGCTCGAACGTCGAGGCGCTCGGCGGCCGTGTCGAGATCCACTCGGTCCCGGGCGAAGGCACCACCTTCACGATGATCCTCCCGCTCACGCTGGCCATTCTGGACGGCATGATCGTGCGGCTCGCCGGACAGCGCTTCGTCCTGCCGCTGACGCACGTACTGGAGACGATCCAGCCCGAGCCCGGCCAGGTGAAGCGCACCGCCCCCGACCACGAAGTGATCGACATGCGCGGCGAATATCTGCCGGTGAAGCGTGCGACCGAGATCTTCGGCCTCAACGACGACCGCAACATCGAGGACTCGCTGGTGGTGATCGTCGAGAGCGAAAGCTCGGGCAAGGTCGGCCTCGTCGTCGACACCATCGATGACCGCCGCGAAGTCGTGATCAAGAGCCTCGATCAGAACCTGCATCCGATCCGCGGCCTGGGTGGCGCAACCATCCTGGGCGACGGTTCGATCGCGCTGATCCTCGACATCGAGGCGCTGGTTTCCTCGCCTACCCGTTTCACGCCCAAAGGACTGGCAGCATGAGCACCTCCGATACCGCCAATGATCGCAAGATCGTAACCTTTTCGCTGGCCAAGCAGATCTTCGGGATCGACATGAGCGCGCTCATCGAAATCCGCGAATGGGACGAGCCCACCCCGCTCCCCAACGTGCCCAGCTTCGTGAAGGGCGTGACCAACCTGCGCGGCAACGTGATCCCAGTCGTCGGCCTCGCCGAGCGGCTGGGCTGGGAACCGAGCGTGCTCCACGCCCGCTCGTGCATCCTGGTCGTCAACATCATGGGCAAGCAGGCCGGCTTCCTCGTCGACGAGGTCAACGACATCGTGGGCATCAACGTCAGCGAGATCCAGCCCGCACCGGCGGTCGAGACCGCGCTGGAGGAAAGCGTGATCGCGGGTCTGGTGCGCATCGCCACCCGGGCCAAGGACGGCACGCGGGACGACAATGGCAGCATGGTGCTGCTGCTCGACCTGAACGCGCTGAGCCTTACCAAGCATCTGGATCTCGCAGCATGAGCCCCGCCGGGGGCGCCGCCGCGGCGTCCGCCGGCGCCGCGAACGCGATGGCACCAGGCCAGACCGCGGAGCTTACTTCGCGTGACTTCCAGGCCATCGCCGCGATCATGTACGAGGATGCACGCATCTCGCTCAGCGAGGCGAAAACCACGCTCGTGCAGTCGCGCCTCGCGCGCCGGCTGCGCAAGTTCGGGCTCGCCCGGTTCTGCGACTATGTCGATCTGGTGCACAGTGATGCAGAGGAACGCAGTGCGATGGTGGTGGCACTCACCACCAACCACACGCACTTCTTCCGCGAGCCGCACCATTTCGATCACTTTCGCGAGACCGTGATCCCCACGCTCCAGCGCAAGCAGGGGCCGATCCGGATCTGGTCGGCGGGCTGCTCGTCAGGCGAGGAGGTCTATACGATCGCCATGTGCCTGCTGGGGCCCAGCCGCAGCACCGCCTCGTGGTTGCGCAACGCCGATGTTCGGCTGCTTGCTACCGATATCGCGCCGCATGTGGTCGAATCGGTGCAGCGCGGGGTCTATGCGGAGAATGTCGCGGCGGGTGTGCCGGAACCGTATCGCTCGACCTGGATGAAGCCCACGCAAGGCGGCTTCGTCATGGCCGACGAGGCGCGCCAGCTGGTGACCGCGAAGGTGCTGAACCTGTTCGAACCCTGGCCGCTCAAAGCAGCCTACGACATTATATTTTGCCGTAACGTGATGATTTATTTCGGAGATCCTGCAAAGGAAGAACTCGAGCATCGCTTCGTTGAGCAGCTCGCCCCAGGGTCCTTCCTGTATATCGGTCATTCCGAACGGCTGATCGGCCCCGCTGCGAGCAAGATGCGCTCGTGCGGGCACACCATTTACCAGAAGCCGGAGTAAAGGGCATGAAACCAGTCCGCACGCTCATCGTCGACGACAGCGCCTCGATGCGCGCGACGCTGAAGCGTATGCTGTCGGCCGATCCAGATATTGAAGTGGTCGGCATGGCGCCGGAGCCGTTCGCGGCCCGCGACATGATCAAGGCGCTCAACCCCGATGTCCTGACGCTCGACGTCGAGATGCCGGGAATGGATGGCCTGTCGTTCCTCGAGCGCATCATGCGCCTCCGGCCGATGCCGGTGGTGATGTGTTCCACCCTCACCGCGCGTGGTGCGGAAGTGACGATCGAGGCGCTCCGCCTCGGCGCGGTCGACTATGTCACCAAGCCGAGCGGCACGCCCGAGGATATCGAACGCGACGCGGCGCTGCTGTGCGAGAAGGTGAAGAGCGCGGCGCGCTCGGTCGCCCGCGCGGGGCCGCAGCGCCTGCCGGCGCAGCCGAGCGTGGGTGCCGCGGGCGGTGCCGGCGGCCAGGTGATCGCGATCGGGTCGTCGACCGGCGGTGTCGAGGCGCTGTTCTCGCTGCTGCCCTCGCTGCCCGAGGACGCGCCGCCGATCCTGATCGTCCAGCATATGCCGGCAACGTTCACGCGCAGCTTCGCACAGCGCCTCAACGCCGAATGCCGCGTCAACGTAGTGGAAGCTACGGATGGTGCCCAGGTGACCCGGGGAACCGTCTATATTGCTCCTGGAGGCGATACGCATATGGAACTCTCGGGCGGGGCGAATGGCCGGATCAAGCTGATCCACAGCGATCCGGTGACGGGTCACCGGCCCTCCGTCGATGTGTTGTTCCGGTCGGTCGCCAAGCTTGGCGCGGGCTCGGTGGGGGTGATCCTCACCGGCATGGGCAGCGACGGTGCACAGGGCCTGCTGGAGATGCGTCGGGCCGGTGCCCGCACGCTGGGCCAGACCAAGGAGACCTGCGTGGTGTGGGGCATGCCCCGCGCCGCCAAGGAAGCTGGTGCAGTGGAGAAGGAAGTAGGCCTTTCGGCGATGCCGGAAGCCATCCTGAAGGCTTGTCGAGAAACGGTTAAGGTTGGGAGCGCATAACAATGCCCGCTGCATCACAAATCAAGGTGATGGTCGTTGATGATCAGACCAGTATGCGGGCGATGATCCGTCGTGCGCTGCAAGACCTGGGCTTCAAGGACGTTCGAGACAAGGCAAGCGCGCCCGAAGCGCTGCAGGCCGTCAAGAGCGACCGTGTTCACCTCATCATCTCCGACTTCAACATGCCCGAAATGGACGGCCTGCAGTTCCTGGAGGCGGTTCGCGCCGACCCGGTGATCGGCAAGACCGTGTTCATCATGCTCACCGGCTCGTCCGATCGCGAGATCGTGCAGAAGGCGGCGGCGCTGGGCGTGAACAACTATGTCGTCAAGCCCTTCGCGCCGGCGGCGCTGAAGGAAAAGATCGAACGCGTTTTCGGTGAGCTGACCTGATATGCGCAGAGTATCCATCGTACAGGGCGAAAACGCGGTCATCGCGGAGCCCCATGTCATGATTTCGACCTTGCTCGGGAGCTGCGTGGCCGCATGCCTCTACGACCCGGTCGCCAAGGTCGGAGGCATGAACCATTTCCTCCTCGGGGAGCCGGGCGCGGACCATAAGGTCTCGAGCTCGGACATGGCGCGCTACGGCGTGCATGCGATGGAACTGCTGATCAACAGCATGATGGCCAAGGGCGCCTCGCGCTCGCGGCTCCAGGCCCATCTTTATGGTGGCGCCAACATCATCTCCGGTCTGGGGAATATCGGCGCGTCCAACGGCGCCTTTGCTCGCCGGTTCATGGAGACCGAAGGCATTTCGATCGCGCATTGCGATCTTGGCGGTACGCTCGCTCGCAAGATCGAGTTTCTGCCGCACGAGGGCAAGAGCCGCTGCGTCAAGGTCGCGGAGCGCGTTCAGGAACGTCCGGTCGCCCCCCTGCCTGTTGCCGCACCCGACGGAGAATTGGAGCTTTTCTGATGTCGTGCCTGCCCATGTCGGAACCATCTCACCCGCAGCCCCTGCCCGGCTACGATCCGTTCGCGGGCGTGCTGCACAGCGTCATGGCCGGCGAGATCCGCGAAATAAGCAAGAAGCTGGAAGGTCTGGCCGAAGTGCTCGTTTGCGACGAGCATTTCGCCGCCAATTATCTCGAGCAGCTTCAGGCGTTCGATTACCTGATCCAGCATGCGGACGAGTGCGTGAACCTGCTGGAGCGCATCGCGGGCGGCGAGGATTCGCTTTCGGCGATCAGCCATGTCCGTCTTGGCGCCGTCCAGGAACGCCTTCGCTCCGCGTTGAAGGGCCAATAACATGGCCCGCGGGGGGGACGTTCGGCCGATCATCGTCAAGAAGGTCAAGAAATCCGCGGCCGCCCATCACGGCGGCGCGTGGAAGGTGGCCTATGCCGACTTCGTGACGGCGATGATGGCCTTCTTCATGCTGCTGTGGCTGCTCGCCAATCCGGACAAGGATCGGCTGAAGGGCCTGGCCAAATATTTCTCGCCCACCGTGGCGGACAGCGCGCCCTCGACGCCGGTGAGCAACACCGCGCCCGGCGCCGGCGGCCCGACCCGCCGTTCGGAAGCCGATCCCAGCGCCTCCAAGGGCCAGCCGACCTTCGAGGTCACCACGGCCGGCTCCGCACGCGGCGGCACCGCCGACGTGCCGGCGACGATGCGGGTGATGGCCTCCGAACTGATGGTGGCGCTGGAAGCGACCCCGCAATCGCAAGGCAAGAAGAATGTCGACGTCCAGCAGGACCGCCAGGGCCTGCGCATCACGCTGATGGACACCGATCAGCAGCCGATGTTCAAGTCGAACACGGCCGAACTCAATCCCTATGCGCGCACGCTGCTCACCAAGGTGGCGAAGAAGATCTCCACGGTCGGCGCGCAGATCGCGATCGAGGGCCATACCGATGGCGCCGGCGGGCAGAGCGACGCCAACTGGCTGCTCTCGGGCCAGCGCGCGCTCGCGGCCCGTTCCGCGCTCGTCGCTGGCGGCGTGACCCCGGACCGCTTCGCCGAAGTGGTGGCGATGGGTGCGACCCAGCCGGTCTATCCGGACCAGCCGAACCGCGCCGAGAACCGCCGCATCAGCATCGTGCTCAAGGGCCAGACCTCGGCGCTGCCCAGCGACACCAGCTTCAAGTTCTGAAGGGCCGACCGTGAAGAAACTGCTGTTCCTCATCGTCGCGCTGATCGCCGGCCTCGCCGCCGGCGGCGGCACCGCCTATGCGATGGTGAAGATGCTCGGCATCGGCGCGCCGAAGCAGGAGGCAACCGTCGAGGAGAATGAGGAGCCCGCCAAATTCGTGCCCACGGGCAAGATCCTGGTCCCGCTCGTCTACGCCGATGGCCGGCTGGCGGGCTATGCTTCGATGGACGTGCAGCTGGAGGTCGACGAGGCCAAGGCCGATTTCGTCACCCAGCGCATGCCGCTGCTGCTCCACGCCATCAACATGCGCACCTATCGCACGCCGATGGCGGCGGGCCCGGACGGCATGCTGCCGGACCTGGAAGGCTTCCGGAAGCTGGTCGACGCATCGGCAACCGAAGCATTCGGCGCGAAGGCTGTCCGCAAGATCGCGGTGACCGGCGCCAACCCGGCCTGATCTTCGTAGCACTACCGAAGCGAAGCTGAACCCCATTCATCCTATAATATGAATAGGGGCTGCGATCTTGCAGTCGAACGGGAGATCGACGCCGTGGGCGCAGCCGAACATCAGTTTGACCAGAACAGCAGCGATCCCGGCCCCTGGGCCGCGCGTGCTCCGCGCACGGTGACGACGCTGATGGTCGGCAAGCTGATCTGCGAAGGCGCCGGCGAACAGCTGTGCCGCGTCCGCAATATCTCCGCCACCGGCATGCTGCTGGAGAGCCCCTTCCTGCTCCGCGAAGGCGATAACATCGTCGTCGAGCTGCGCGGCGGCCCGGTGCTCGAAGGCAAGATCATGTGGGTCAGCGACGGTCGCGCCGGCGTGCAGTTCACCGCTCCCATCGACGTGGAAGACGTGCTGGCCAGCGCCAAGGGCAGTTCCCCGGCCGCAAGGCTGCGCCGTGCCGTGCCGCGCGCGCCGCGCTTCGTGATCGACGGCAATGCCCGGCTCGTCTGCAACGGCGTATCGCACACGGTGGTCGTGGAAAACATCTCGCAGAGCGGCGCGCGGATTCACCTATCGAACCAGCCCGATCTCGACCGGGTGATGACCCTGGTCGTCCCCGGCCTGACGCCACGCAGCTGCACCGTGCGGTGGGCCGGCAGCGACTCCGCCGGCGTCGCCTTTATCGAGATGATCCCCTATGCCGAACTCGCCGCCTGGCTGAACGATATGCAGCCGCCGCGCTGAGCGGCAGCTGCAAACCCCATTCCATTCAGGCCGCTGCGACGTGGACGAGCATCGCGCGGCGGCGGCGAAGCGCCGCGCCGACGCCGGCCACGCCCAGGATCAGCAGAACCCAGGTTTGGCCCTCGGGCACCGCGCTGATGCCGAGCTGGCTGCCGAGCGCAGTTGCGATCGCCTTGTGCACCTGCGTTGTCGGATGGATGCCGTCGAAATAAAGCGCGTTGCCGCAATTCCCGATCTGCGGTGATCCGCCGCCGACGATCTGGCACGGCGTCGTCGTGTTCAGCGTGCTCGGCAGGCCGAAGTCCGTCGGGGAATCGAGCAGATCATGTTCCAGCGCGAACAGGTCGAAAAAGGATGCGGTGACGCCGGGCTGGGCATCGAGGCCGTTGGTCATGGCGCGCAACGCCCAGCTGATCTGCTGCGATCGCGCCGTCAGTTCGTCCAAACGTCCCGGGACACCTCCCACCGCTGCGACCGACACCGGCAGCAGGCCGATATCCGGCGCACCGACGATCGCGAAATTGCGGGCCCCCAGGCCATAGAGCGCCGTCAACGCATCGTCGAAGTCGTTCAGTGCCGCGTTGAAGCTGACTGCCCCACCGGTCAGGATGGTGTCGCGGACGTCGTTGCCGCCAAAGGTGATCAGCACCAGCGCATTGCTGTCGATCGGTGCCTGCACCGTGTTGGCGTACAGCCCGACCTGGGCGAGAAAGCTCGGGCTCTGCTCGTTCGGCACATATTGCGCGGTGGCGCCGCCGACCGCCATGTTGAGGCCGCCCGCATAAAGCGGGGTGGCCGCGTGGCCGGTGATCGCCAGGCTCAGATAGTCGGCAAAGTTGAAGCCGTTCGAGAAGCGTCCGCCAAAATAGCCGTCGGCCGGCTTCGCCACTGCGCCGTTCGTCGCGAGATAGGCGTTCCCGGAATCGACCAGACTATCGCCGAAAACATAGAGTCCGGAGTAAGTCGTTCCGGCCTGCACCGTGGCTGGCGCCAGCAACAGGACGAAGAACGCAAAAAATCGCGTGAAAGCCTTCATGACGATTCCCCTCTTGTTAACCACTCCTTAAGTCTTTCGGGAGGGTTATCCTAGTAGCTCATTTGGGGAACACGCCACGAGCACGGCAACCACAGCGCTTATACGGCACCGCAGCAAATATAGGCCGAGGAATATATCTTCAAATATGCAGGAACAGGCTCACACCTGGATGTCGAGCTTCGCCATTTCGACGCGCACCCGCAGGTCGATTTCGCGCATCAGGCTCGCCAGTTCGGGCTCCTCCGGCGTCGGGATGGTCTGCGACCATTCGACGATCTCGCGCAGGCGCGCGACGTTCGGCGTTCCCGCCACCAGTTCCTTGTGCAGCCGGTCGAGCGCATCGATGCCACGCTCGGCATCGCGCGCCTGCTTGCGGCGCCGTTCGACGATGGGATTGTTCGCCGCGATCGCGACCAGCATCTGCACGCTGGTCTGCGACACCGTGGGAGAAGCCGCCAGCGGATGGGGCGGGGGCGAGGGCTGTTCGGTCAGGCGACTGGCGAGGCCGGACACAGACTTGGGCAACGCCGCCAGCAGGTTGCGCGCCATCATCGGTGACAGGCTGTCGATACGCACGAAATCCGATCCTCTCGAGCCTTGTTGGCTCTCCTCTTCCTATAAGACGAGTAGCGTTAATTTTCCACTTGGTCCGAGAGGTTTATGCATCGTCTCACAACATCGTTCCTGGTCATCGCGCTGGCCGTGCTCGGCGCGCCCCAGGCGATGGGGCAGACGCGCATCAAGGACATCGTCGACGTCGAGAATGTCCGAGAGAACCAGCTGGTTGGCTATGGCCTGGTGGTAGGCCTCGCTGGCACCGGCGACCGTATCCGCAACGCACCCTTCACCGAGGAGTCGATGCAGTCGATGCTCGAGCGGATGGGCGTTAACATTCGCGGTACGCAGATGCGCACGCAGAACGTCGCGGCCGTGTCGATTACCGCTACGATGCCCCCCTTCTCGCGCTCCGGTTCACGGATCGACGTGCAGGTATCAGCACTCGGCGACGCGACCAGCCTGCAGGGCGGCACGCTGATCGCCTCTTCGCTGCGCGCGCTCGACGGCGAGATCTATGCGGTGGCGCAGGGGCCGGTGGCCGTCTCCGGCTTCAAGGGCCAGGGCGCGGCCGCCAGCGTCAGCCGCGGCGTCACCACCTCGGCGCGCATCGCCGGCGGTGCGATCGTCGAACGCGAAGTGCCCTATCAGCTGCGCTCCGCGAACAGCCTGAAGCTCGCGCTGAAGAACCCCGATTTCAGCACCGCGGACCGGATCACCCGCGCGATCAACGGCCGCTATCCGGGTGCCGCGCAGATGCTGGATCCCGCCACGGTCGAGGTCCGCCCGACCACCCAGTTCCCGGGCTCGGTGATCGAACTCATCACCCAGGTCGGCGACCTCGAAGTGAAGGTGGATCAGCCCGCCAAGGTGGTCATCAACGAAGCCTCGGGCACCGTGGTGATGAACAGCGACGTACGGATCACCCCGGTCGCGATCGCGCAGGGCGGCCTCACCATCTCGGTCACCGAGACACCGCAGGTATCGCAGCCGGCACCCTTCTCGCAGGGCCAGACGACGGTGGTGCCGCGCACGCAGGTGCAGGTGAACGACGGCAACGGCGCCAGCCTGGCCGTGATCAATGGCCCGTCGCTACGATCGCTGGTGAGCGGGCTCAACACCCTCGGCGTCTCGCCGCGCGACCTGATCACCATCCTTCAGGCGATCAAGACCGCTGGCGCGCTCCAGGCCGAAATCGAGGTACAGTGATGACCGATATGACGCCCCTGCCCCAGGCAGCCGCGGCAACCACCCCGGCCAAGCCGTTGCCCAAGGTGGACCCGAAGAACGCCAAGACCGCGCAGGAATTCGAAAGCGTGTTCCTGGGCCAGATGACCCAGCTCATGCTGCAGAGCGTCCAGCAGGACGAGCAATTCAGCGGCGGCAGCGGCGAAGAGATTTTCCGCGGCATGCTGGCGGAAAAGCTCGGCACCGAAATGGCGCGCCGCGGCGGCATCGGCCTCGCGCCCGCCGTCGTCGACCAAATCCTCAAGCTTCAGCAAGGACAGAAATGATCACTCAGCTCGTGGACGCGATGATCTCCCTCACCTCCCTGATGGAGGAGGAAAGCGAGCGCCTGGTGCGGACGCCCTATCTTCCCGAACTCGGCGAAATTGCCGACGCGAAGCTGCGCCTGGCCGGCCGGATCGAAGCCGAGATCGCCCGCATGAAGCGCGAGCACCCGGACGACTGGCTGGAAACGCTGGACCCGGAAGCGCGCGCCGTACTGTCGGACGCAAGCCGCGGCTTGCGCGACGCTTCTATCGTCAACTCCAAGATACTTTCTCGGCAGATCGAATTATCTTCGGAGATGATGGCCGCAATTGCAGCAGAAGCGCAGCGCCTGACCGGAAGTCGCAGCACGACGTACAGCGCATGTGGCGGTCTGTCGGGCATCGACGCACCCGCCCCGATCTCCGTAAATGCACGTTTGTGAAGGTATTTCTCGATTCGCCGCGGTGCGCAAATGTGCGCTGCGCCGCGGAATGTTTCTGTGCCATTTCAGGTCATTACGCTACCGTTTACTCCTAAAAATTGACGCATAAATTATTGTTATAGCGTGATTTTTTTATGGTTTACTTGCCATCAACTCTAATGTGGCAAAATCAGCCGGTTCGTTTATAAAGAAATGAACGGCTCGCATGGGAATAAGGTCTACCAACCCGCCTGAATTGGGCGGCTCCCCGCGGCTGTGTAAGCGTTAGGGAGGTGTGTATGAACAAGTTCAAGACTCTTATGATCGCGGCCGCGACGGCGGCTAGCGCTCTCGGCATGACCGGTACCGCACAGGCAGCCACGCTGGTTTGCGGCGGTTCGGCATCCACCTGCTCGTTCGACGGGTCCAGCGGCGGCTGGCGCGATCTCAAGGTCGCAAAGAATTCGACCGTTGCGCAGGCATTCTCGCTGCTGCTCACGGCGCCTGGTACGCTGAACGTCAGCATCACCTCGACCTATCTCGACCTGGTGAGCATTTCGTTCGGCGGCACGACGCTGACCAACCTCACCAAGGGCATTCCGTACGCGTTCAACGTCGTCGCCTCGAACACGCCGCAGATCCTGACCGTGACGATGAAGAACCCGAAGAACGCGGCCTATGGCTACAGCTCGCAGATCGACTTCGCAGCGGTTCCGGAACCCGCCGCTTGGGGCATGCTGATCGCCGGCTTCGGCATGGCCGGTGGCGCGATGCGCCGTCGTCGTACCACCGCACGCGTCGCGATCGCCTGATCGCACGCTTCTGCGTGAAAACGGAAAGGGCCGCGAGTATCTCGCGGCCCTTTTTGTTTCTGTCGTGGGGATGGAGCGGCGTCAGCCGCCGCCCTTGCCCAGCGCGGTCTTCAGCAGCACCATCTGCTTGCGATAGATGTTGGTCATCGCGCTGAAATCGGCCTGCACCTTGCCCATCTTGAGCAACTGGTCTTCCAGGGTGACGTTGTTGCCGTCCGGCTTGGTCTCGGTAACGTCCTTGTCGAACACCAGGCCGCTGCCCATCGGCTGCACCGCACCCAGGTTCTTCATCGTGCCCGTCAGTTCGACGCGCGGCTTGGCGATGCTGATCCCGCCGGCGCCCTGTAGCAGGTCGCCGAAATTGGGCTCGGAAACGTCACGCGACTTGTAGCCGGGCGTCTCGCTGTTGGCGAGGTTCTGCGCGATCACCTGCTGGCGCTGCGAGAGGTTCTGCATGCGCATCTGGATGGCGGAAAAGATCGTCGGCATGTCGGACATGGCTCAGAATCCAAAGAGGGAAGTGCTGCTGCTGCTGCTGCTCGACTGCAGGCGCGACAGCGCCGCCTGATAGTTTTTCAGCTGGGCCTGCTCGACTGCGGTCGACGATGTCGACTTGCCCGGCTTGGCCGCTTTCGTACCATCGACGAGCGTGGCCTTGCTGTCATCCCAATATAGAGAGCGATAGGCCGTCTGGGCCATCGAGATCGCATCTTTGACCTTGCCGAGCGCCGCCTTGGCGTTGTCGATGGAAGCGAGGCTCAACGATTCGCTGAGGTCGAGACCGTAATTGCCGCCCGGACGCACCTTGGGCGCCGTTCCCAGCACCGTCGCCTGGTTGGCGATGCGCTGCGGCTCCAGCCCCAGCTTGGCCAACGCATCGGTTTCGCCGCTGCCGGCGACCAGTTCGAGCTCGTGCCCCGCCTTCATCGAGATGCGCAGCGATTGCACCCCATCGATCGAGGTTGCGGTGACGGTGCCCTTGGACGCGCCGATGACGCCCTGGATGCGCTCGGCGATCGTCTTGAGCGTGTCGTCCTTCTGGATCTCGATACGGCGGACGGAATTGTTGTCGGCCTTGATCGAGAAATAATCGCCCGGGCGCAGCGTGGTCTGCGTCGTCACCTTGTCCGACACGGTCGGGTTGAGCACGCCGCGGCCGAAACCCAGCGCCGACAGCGCGGTGCTGCCGCCCTTGTCGGCCGCCACGCGCACCGGCTCGGTCCGCGTCTGGATCTGGCCCCACTGGTTCGTGCTTTCGATGGACCCGGTGCTGGCGTCGATCCGCGTCACGAAGCCATCGACGGGGCCACGCCGCGGCGCACCCAGGTCGCCGGTGGTGCGGCCGCCAGCATAGATGCTGTCTCCCATGAAGGCGATGCTGTCGACCTGATCGTCGGCGCCCGTGCCGATATAGGTGGTGGTGGCGCTGGTGAGGCCGGAGTCGATGCGCGTCACGAAGCCATCGCGTTCGCCGCTGATCGCATTGGACTGGCTGCCGGCGATCGCGGAGCTGGTCGCGCCGCCCACGCCGATAGTGCCGTCCGCCGCCACCGCCAGCGCACGCGCATCGGCGGTGCCCAGGTTGATGCTGCCCAGCGTGGTGGAAAGCGAGCTCGCCTGCAGCTTCATCACGCTGGCCGTGCCGTTCTGCGATACCAGCGCGAGCAGATTGCCGTCCTTGTCGACCGCCAGGCTGCTGATCGTGTCGCTGCCGCCGCTGTCGATGGTGCGGCGATCGACGATCTTGCCGCTGGTGTCGATGCGCGCAACCAGCGCGTCGCCGCCATCCTTGTTGGCGGTGCGACCGGCGACGAACACCGATCCGTCGGTGCCGACCGTGAGTGCCCGGGCGGAATCGGTGCCCACCGAGTGGATGACGGTGGAATATTGCTCGTCGCCATTGGCCGCGTATTTCGCCACGACCATGTCGCCGTCGGAAGTGACGCCGTTGAAGCCGCCGGTCACCGTGCCGGCCACGGCCACGCCGCCGTCCGGGGCGATCGCCACCGATGCGCCCGAGGCGGCGCCGGTAGCGCCCAGGTTGCGCTGCCACACCACCTTGCCGGTGCTGTCCATCTTGGTGAGGAACAGATTGTCGTCGCCGTCGGAGAGATTGGCACCGAGATCACCCTTGGTGGTGCCGACGACGTAGCTGAAGCCCTGCGCGTCGGTGGCGACCGACGCCGCGGTGGTGCTGGTGTAGACGTTGCTGGTCTTGGTAGTGCTCAGCTTGACCTTGCCATCGGCGTCTTCGACGGCGGTGGTGACGTTCGTCGTCTTGCCGGCGATGACGTTCTGCTCGGTCCCCTGGCGATCCAGCGCCTGGATCGTGCCCATCGTCACCTTGGTGTTGGCGCCATCCGGATCGTTGAGGCGGAACACCTGCGTGGCGGTCGGGGAATCGAGCGGCGTCTGGCCGGTGGAAACCACCAGCGAATCCTTGGCGCCGACCTGGTCGAGGCTGACCTGCTCGATCCCGTCCGGCGTTTCGAGCTTCAGGCGCCACATGCCGTCACTGAATTCGGGTTCGAACCTGGCATGCCACTTGGTGACGGACTGCCCCTTGCTGTCGGTGAGAACCGAGCCGTCGGCATTGTAGGCGAGCTGGGACGAGATCTGCGCGTTCAGCGCCTCCGCTACCGACTTGACGGTCGGCGGCTGCGGGCCCGTCGATAGATCGACGGTGAAGCTCTGCGCCTGGGTGCCGCGCTTGATGCTGACGACGAACTGCTCGTTGCCCGACAGCCCGGGCACCGGATCGTCGCTCTTCTTCACCAGCGGCTTGCCGACGGTCTCATAGGGATCGGTCGCGGCGAGTTCGCTGGTCTTCGTCGTCGACGTGGGCTTGCCGAAGGCGAGGTTGACCTGGTCCGAGGGGGAACTGACCAGATATTTCTGCAGGTCGGCCAGGCCCTTGGCAAAGGCCTTCTGATACTGGGTGCGCTGGGCGTCCGACGTCGTCTTGTCGCTGGCCGCCTCGGCGAGCACCCGCAGCTTGTCGAGCGCCTTATAGGCGGTGAAGCTGGTCTTGATGTCGTTGGGCAGGAGGTTGCCGTTGCTGTCGCTGGTCGCCGGATCGATCAGCGTGCGCGACGCCAGGATCGAGGTGAGCTGCGAGCCGGTGGCGGTACCGTCCGTGTCCTTCCAGGGGGGCGTCGTCACGGCCGTCGTGAACTGCGCCTTGGCCGTCTTGACTGCCTTGCTCTCGTAAGTGGGCAGCGTGCTCGTCGAGAACGCGTTCTGCCCGGTGAGCAAACTAAGCCCGATGAGATTTGCGGATAAATTAACCATGGTCCGATCCGTCCCTTCCCCTAACGAGTCTATAATAGAGGGAAGCGCGCCCGTTAGCGGTGCGTGCCGACCATTTTCTGCAGGGATGAGCATGGCTTCTGTCGCCACGGTGGGTGAACCGCCCGAACTGAAGAAATTCTCGGGGCCGCAACGCGCGGCCGCGCTGATGCTCGCGCTCGGCAAGGAACATGGCGCGCCGATCTGGGACCAGCTCTCGACCGACGAGATCAAGGAGCTTTCCTCCACCATCTCCAACCTGGGGCGCATCCCCAGCGTGGTCGTCGAATATCTGCTCGTCCAGTTCACCGGCGAAGTGGCGAGCATGGCCTCGCTCCACGGCAGCTACGAGACGACCGAACGCCTGCTCGCCGGCATCCTGCCGAACGACAAGGTGAAGGAGATCATGGAGGATATCCGTGGTCCCTCCGGTCGGACGATGTGGGACAAGCTGTCCAACGTTTCCGAAACCGTGCTCGCCGGCGCGCTCAAGCAGGAATATCCGCAGACCGTCGCCGTCATCCTCTCCAAGCTGCGCCCCGACCACGCCGCCCGCGTGCTGGCCGAGCTGCCGCGCGACTTCTCGGTGGATGTGATCATGCGCATGCTGCGGATGGACACGGTGCAGAAGGAAGTGATCAACCAGGTCGAGCAGTCGCTGAAGACCGAGTTCATGACGAACCTGTCGCGCTCGCAGAAGCGCGACCCGCACGAGAGCATGGCCGAGCTGTTCAACTCGCTCGACCGCTCGACCGAGGAAGCGATGCTCACCGCGCTCGACGCCAAGGCGCCGGAAAGCGCCGAGCGGATCCGCGCGCTGATGTTCACGTTCGAGGATCTTGCCAATCTGCTGCCGCCGGCGATCGCCTCGATCGTCCGCAACGCCGACAAGCGCGAGATGGCGCTGGCGCTGAAGGGTGCCCCGGATCAGCTGAAGCAGATGTTCTTCAACGCGATGACCGAGCGCGCCGCCAAGCTGATGCGCGAAGACATGGCCGGCATGGGTCCGGTGCGTGCCCGCGATTGCGAAGAGGCCCAGTCGAGCCTCGTCCGCCTGGCCAAGGACCTTGCCGATCGCGGCGAGATCCTGCTGGTCGACCCGAAATCCGACGACGCAATGATTATCTGAGGAGCATGGCAGCATGAGCATCCATGTCGAACGTTTTGCCTTCGACCGCGTGTTTTCCGCCCCCGTGCCGGACAAGAAGCTGGTCAACGAGGACGCACTGATCGAACTCGCCGCGCTGCGCGCCGAAATCGCGCTGCTCAAGGCCGATCAGCAGGTCGTGATCGATCATGCGCGCGCCGAAGGCTATGAAGCCGGGCTGGCGCAGGCCCGCTCGGAGCGCGAAGTCGCGCTGCTGAGCGCGGTCGACGCGCTGCACGCCGGCATCGAAGTGATCGACGCGCAGTTCACCGAAGTCGCCGAGCGGGTGACCAGCGAAGCGACCGAAGTCGCGCTTGCCGCAGCCGACCATATCGCCGCACGCGCGATCGAGCGGGCGCCGGGCGAAGCGATCGATGCGGCGATCGGCCGGGTGCTCGGCCAGGTGGCGCGCGGCACCGAATTGCAGGTGCGCGTCCATCCCGATCTGGTCGACGATATCGAGGCGAAGATCGCCGATCGCCAGTCCAAGGACCGCCGCAGGCTGAGCCTCACCGTCTCGCCCGACGCGACTCTGGCGCTGGGCGACGCGCTGATCAACTGGGACGAAGGCGGTCTGGCGCTCAATGCCCAGCAGCGCCGCGATGCGGTGGCGGCGGAGCTGGAGAGCCTGCTGCTCCACTGAGGCCGCTCGACGGAACGGGTCGCAACGCTGGCGGTTGATCCCCCTCGCAACCTCGCAGGGGACCCACCATGCCGCAGCCTGTCCGTTTCTCGTCGTCCGTCGAACAGCCTCAGCCCGACGAAGCGGAGACGATCGCGGGGCTGAAGGAACAGTTCCAGAAGATCCTCGACACCACCTCCGAAGACTATCAGCACGCCGTGCGCTCGGTCCACGCCAAGGGGCACGGCCTCGCACGCGGGACGCTCACCGTCGCGGAGGGCCTGCCGCCCGAGCTGGCGCAGGGCCTGTTCGCGACGCCAGGCAGCCATGCGGCGATCCTGCGCTTCTCCACCAATGCCGGCGACATCCTCGACGATTCGATCCGCCTGCCCCGCGGCGCAGCGCTGAAGGTGCTGGGCGTCGAAGGCGAGCGCCTTCCCGGGAGCGAGGGCGACACCACGCAGGACTTCGTGATGGTCAACGCGCCGGCCTTCGCCGCGCCGGATGCCAAGAAGTTTCTCGGCAACCTGAAGCTGCTCGCCTCCACCACCGACAAGGCCGAGGGCGCGAAGAAGCTGCTTTCCGCCGTGCTGCGCAGCTTCGAGGCGGCGCTGGAAGCGGTCGGCGGCAAGTCCGCGCTGCTCAGCACGCTGGGCGGCGCCAGGCCGGTGCATCCGCTGGGCGCGACCTATTTCAGCCAGACCCCCTATCGCTATGGCGACTATATCGCCAAGTTCCAGCTGGTGCCGGTGTCCGGCATCAAGGATTTCGCCGACGCGACGATCAACGCCACCGGCCGGCCCGACGCGATCCGAGAAGCGGTGAACGAGCTGCTGGTCGAACAGGGCGGGACCTGGGAGCTCCGCGTGCAGCTGTGCACCGATCTTGAAAAGATGCCGGTCGAGGATGCCTCGGTGGCGTGGGACGAGGCGGAGAGCCCCTATCGCACCGTCGCGACGCTGCAGGTCGCGCCGCAGGCCGGCTGGGTGCAGGGCGAGAGCGACAAGATCGAGGACCGGCTGTCCTTCGCGCCCTGGCACGGGCTGGCGGCACACCAGCCGCTCGGCGGGGTCAACCGCGCCCGCAAGGACCCGTATAAATTCTCCGCCGACTATCGCGGCCGGTTCAACGGCTGCCCGATGCACGAGCCGCGCGCACTGGACGAGCTGACCGTCAGCAGCTGATCGAAAGCGGGGCCGCAGCCTGCAACCGCCCCGCCCCGCCGCTCACCTCGGCGGCAGGCGGCGCATCTGCTCGCCCACGGTGCGTGCAGCCAGGCCGCTCGCCAGCACCATGTCGAGCAGCGCGTCGTGCTGGGCGGCGGAAACCGCGCCGTCGGTTTCAGGGCCGGGGCCGACCTGGTGGAACACCAGGATCGCCCAGCGCCGCTCCACCCGCGCCAGCTGGAGATAGTTGAACACGTCGAGCGGTTGCGCGTCATAGCCGATCGCCAGCGCCTGCAGCCGATAGGGGTGCCGCGCCACCCAGCCGGCCGGGTTGGGCGGCCCCTCGCTGTTGCGCGCGCTCTCCATGCCCAGCCGCTTCAGCATCGCCTCATAGCGTGCCCGCTGCACATTGGGCGTGCCGGGGCCGAGATTGGTGACATCGCACGGATAGGCGAAGTCGTGCGCCCTGCCTGGCCCGGCCACCTGGTCGAGCCACGCCTCCAGCGGCCGGAACTCGCGATCGGCGAAAGTTTCGGCGTTCAGCGGGGCGATGTTGCACGGGTGGCGCACGGTATGCGCACCCAGTTCGTGCCCGCGCCCGGGCAGCTTCGCCCAGTCGCCCGCGCGATCGGCGATATTCTCCCAGGTGACGTAGAAGGTGCCATGCAGCCCGCGCCGTTCCAGCGCCGGCATCGCGACGTCGAGGTGCGAGGGCAGTCCGTCGTCATAGGTCAGGCTCACCGCGCCGGCATCCGTGCCCGCCGCGCATGCGCCCCGCGCGCCCAGCATCAGCGTCGCCAATCCTCCGGCGAAGTGCCGTCTGTTCACCTGCATGTCGTCTCCCGTCGGGCCGTCGGTGCGCCCGCGACGCCCTTGGCCGCGAACGGGAGTCCACGCAACCATCCCTAGGTAAGGCCGCATAAGGCGATCCACTGCTAGGCAAAAAATTCCCACCCGGCAGAAACTGCCGCTCCGCCCCCTTCCTATAAGACAAGCAACAAGGGGCATTCCGCGCCCCGTAGCTACTGCATGGGGCGGCTTTGGAAGCGATCAAGAATCTGGTGACGCAACTCGGCACCAAGCGGCTCGCGATGATGGGCGGTGTGGCTTTCGCCCTGCTGGCAGCGCTGACCTTTGTTGCGATGAGCAGCTCCAAGTCCAACATGGGCTATCTGTACACCGATCTCGACCCCGCCGCGGCGTCGACGATCACGGAGAAGCTGAAGGCCCAGAACGTGCCCTACACGCTCTCGGCCGATGGCACCGCGATCATGGCGCCGGAGGACAAGCTCGCCCAGCTGCGCATGAGCATGGCCGGCGAGAAGCTGGGCGGCAAGATCGGCTATGAGGTGCTCGACGAGGAACAGCCGTTCGGCGTTTCCGCCAGCCGCGCCAAGATGAACGAGACCCGCGCGATCGAAGGCGAGCTCGCCAAGTCGATCCAGACGATCCAGAACGTCACCGCCGCACGCGTCCACATCGTCATGCCCGAGCGTGCGATGTTCGCGACCGAGAGCCGCAAGGCGACCGCCGCCGTGACGGTGAAGACCAAGGGCCATATGGGCTCGGAGCAGATCGCCTCGATCCGCTACCTCGTATCCTCCTCGGTGCCCGAGCTTTCGCCCGACTCCGTCTCGGTCGTCGATCAGACCGGCGCCCTGCTGGCCCGCGCGGGCGATCCCGATACCGCCGCCGCAGGGGACGCCGATGAGCGCCAGCATGCGGTGGAAAGCAAGCTGCGCGACGAGATCGAGGCCCTGCTCCAGCCGATCGTCGGCGAAGGCAAGATCCGCGCCGAAGTCTCCGCCCAGATCGATCGCGACCAGACGCGCGAGGAATCGAACGTCTTCGATCCCGACAAGCAGGTCGTCGCGCGCCAGGTGAGCGTCGAGACCGGCGACCAGAACAAGGAAAACGACGCCGGCCCGCAGACCACTTCGGTCGCCAACCAGTTGCCCGATGCCAAGGCCAATCCGGCCGCTCCGGGCACCTCGCGCCAGTCGGCCAGCAACCAGACGTCGGAAGACACCACCTATTCGAACAGCTCGACCAAGACGGTCACGCTCCGCTCGCCGGGCAAGGTCACCCGCCTCACCGTCGCGGTGATGGTCGATGGCGGCCCCAAGGGCCTGCCGACCGATCAGATCCAGCGCCTGCAACGCCTCGTCGAGAACGCCGTCGGCATCGATACGCAGCGCGGCGACAGCGTGGTGGTGGAAAGCATGCCCTTCTCGGCCGTGCCGGTCGACGAAACCAAGGACAGCATCTTCACGAAGCTGCCGATGGACAAGATCTGGACCTTCCTCCAGCTCGCCCTGATCGCCGGTGTCGGCCTGCTCGCCCTGCGCATGCTCAAGCCCAAGCCCGAGCCGCTGCCGATCGATGCAGGGATGACGTCGCTCGAAGCCCAGAAGCAGGCTGAAGAGATGCGCCTGCTCACCGAGCGCGCCGCGGACGGTGATCCGGACGCCCTCCAGCAGCTCGAGCACATGGCGCCGAGCGAAACCGCCCTGCTCGATCAGGAAATCGCCCTCGCCCAGGTGGACGGGCGGATCAAGCTCTCCGCGCTGAAGCGGATCGGATCGGCCATCGCCGCCAGCCCGCCCGAGGCTGCCTCGGTGATCCGCCAGTGGATGAACGCATAGGATTTTAGCAGATGACGATCGATCCCCACGACATCATCCCGTCGGACGGCCCCGAGCCCCAGCCGGCTCCCGCCCCCGATTTCGAGGATTTCGAACTGCCCGGCAGCACGCCGGATGCGCCGATCGGCGCCGCCGGCCTGGAAGCGGTGCACGACGTGCCCGTGAAAGTGCAGGCGGTACTGGGCCGCGCGCGGATGCCGATCGGCGATCTGCTCGCGCTGTGCTCGGGCACCGTGCTCGAACTGGATCGCCGCGTCGGCGAACCGGTCGACATCTTCGTCAACGATCGCCTGATCGCACGCGGCGAAGTGGTGCTGATCGATAACGCGCTGGGCGTGACGCTCACCGAAATCGTCCGGCCCGATCGCTGATGGCCGGTCCGATCCGCATGCTCCTGATCGGCGCGCCGGGTACCGAGTTCCGCCTCGCCGCGGAGCTGGCGCGCAGCGCCGGCGCCGAAGTGGCGATGGCCGATACGCCCGCCGACGGCCTGGTCGAGCTGCGCCAGGGCGGCGCCGATCTCGTGATGATCGACGTCGAGGCTGACATTTCCGGCTTCATGGCAAGCATCCGCGCCGAACGTTTCACCATCGCCGTGCTGGCCTGCGGCATCGATGCCCCGGCCGAGCGCGCGGTGGCGGCGATCCGCGCCGGCGCCCGCGACTATGTTCCCCTCCCCCCGCAGCGCGAGTTGATCGCCGCGGCGATCGCCTCGGTGGTCGAGCGCAAGGCGCCCGCCTGGATCGGCGGACATCCGGCACTGGCCCGCGCGCTTTCGCTCGCCGCCGGCGTGGCACCGAGCGCCGCGCCGGTGCTGATCACCGGCGAGAAGGGCAGCGGCAAGGAAATGATGGCGCGTGCGGTGCACGATGCATCGGGCCGGGCGCAGCCGATGCTGGTCGCCGAATGTGCCGGCGTCACGCCCGACGTGATCGAATCCGAACTGTTCGGCCATGAGGCCGGCGCCTTTCCAGGCGCCGTCGCCCGCCGCATCGGTCGGCTGGAAAAGGCGGGCCACGGCACGGTGCTGCTCCGCGAGGTCGGCATGCTTTCGCCAGCACTGCAGGCCAAGCTGCACGACGTGTTGCAGAGGCAGCATTTCCGCCGGCTGGCCGGCAGCGACACGATCCACTTCCACGGCCGCCTGATCGCGACCTCCAGCCTCAACCTCGATGCGCTGGTCGACAGCGGCACGTTCCGCGCCGATCTGCTGGTGCGGATGGGACTGGTGCGCGTCGAGGTACCGCCGCTGCGCGCGCGCGGCGAGGATATTGTCGCCCTCGCCCGCTATTTCGCCAAGCGCCATGCCGAAGTCGATGGCATGCCGCCGCGCGCCTTCACCGACGAGTCACTGGCGCTGCTCCAGCGCTACAGCTGGCCCGGCAACATCCGCGAGCTGGACGAGACGGTGCACCGCGCCATCCTGCTCGGCCGCGGCGCCGCGATCACGCCGGGCGATCTGGTGCGCGCCGACGGCACGCCGCTCTCCGAGCTCAACGCCGACGCGAACCCGCTGGACATCAACAGCCTGGTCGGTCGCACGGTGGAAGAGGTGGAGCGCGAGCTGATCCTGCAGACGCTCGAGCGCTGCCACGGCAATCGCACGTCTGCCTCGAACATCCTCGGCATCTCGGTCCGGACAATGCGCAACAAGCTGCGCAGCTTCATCGAAGCCGGCATCGCCGTCTCGCCCGCGCCCTGATCCTCGCATTTTACGGTAGCAGCCCATGCCTCCCGTCGTCCTGAACTTCCTCGATCGCATCGGCGCCAACCGCGACATGGCGCTGGCCGGCGGCGTGCTCGCGATCATCGCGATGCTCATCCTGCCGATGCCGGGCTGGCTGCTCGACATGGGGCTGGCGCTGTCCATCACCATCTCGGTGATGATCCTGATGACCGCGCTGTTCATCGAAAAGCCGCTGGAGCTCAGCGCCTTCCCGACGATCCTGCTGATCGCGACGATGCTGCGGCTGGGCCTCAACCTCGCCTCGACGCGCCTGATCCTCGGTCACGGCCATGAGGGGCCCGACGCCGCCGGCGGCGTGATCGGCGCGTTCGGCGAGTTCCTGATGGGCGGCGAGACGATTATCGGCCTCACCATCTTCATGATCCTGGTGGTGATCAACTTCGTCGTCATCACCAAGGGCGCCGGCCGCATCGCCGAAGTCGCCGCGCGATTCAGCCTCGATTCGATGCCCGGCAAGCAGATGGCGATCGACGCCGATCTTTCCGCCGGCATGATCAACGAGGAACAGGCCAAGCAGCGCCGCGCCGATGTGGAGGCCGAAAGCGGCTTCTACGGCGCGATGGACGGTGCGTCGAAGTTCGTGAAGGGCGATGCCGTCGCCGGCCTGCTGATCACTGCGATCAACATCGTCGTCGGCCTGGGCATCGGCGTGATCGAACACGGCGTGCCGATCGGCGAGGCGTTCCGCACCTATACCGTGCTCACCGCCGGCGACGGCCTGGTCAGCCAGATCCCGGCGCTGATCGTCTCCACCGCCGCCGGCCTGCTCGTCTCCAAGGGCGGCGTGGCCGGCAAGACCGGCGCCGCGCTCGGCGACCAGCTGGGCCGCTATCCCAAGGCGTTCGGGATGGTCTCGTTCCTGATGGGCGCGCTGGCATTGATGCCCGGCCTGCCCTTCGTGCCCTTCGCGGCCTTTTCGGGCCTGTCGGGCTGGGCCGCCTGGGAAATGTCGCGCCGCGCCAACGCCAAGAAGGCGCGGGAACGCCTCAATGCGGCGCAGGAAGTGGCGCATGCAC
>Ga0307412_10000352_pt1 | contig 28580 bp, 17 predicted proteins | sample DK1Cmetagenome_3_FD_203823 | JGI IMG/M metagenome (GOLD analysis project Ga0307412, IMG submission 203823) | Maize rhizosphere microbial communities from greenhouse at UC Davis, California, United States - DK15-C-1 | ecosystem: Host-associated > Plants > Roots > Rhizosphere > Soil | place: USA...
AACGATACCGACGCGGTCCGGGCAAGCGATCACCAGCCGAAAAGTGCGCATTAGGGAAACTCCAGAACTTTCGCAAAGGCGGCCATTCTAGCCACTGTGCGGCAAAACTGCAGTACTGATGACACCACCGCCCCTCAGTGACCAGCCGATGCTGGGAATGGCCTGGCCGGCGACGGCCTCGCTATATGTGTGAACAGATGTGAGCGCACATCACGTTACTTATTGCGCCGAGCATTTTGTGGCATTGCACTATTTAACTAAATAAACACGGCTTAAATGTTTACTTGATGAAACTGTCTGATTACTATTGCTTCACTGTGTCCTTGTCACCCGCGTCCTACATAAGGTAGTCCCCATGTCCCTGATCAACGAATACCGCGCTACAGAAGAAGCCATCAAAGAACTGCAAGCTCGCCTGAAAAATCTGTCCGAAGACGACAAACTGCAAAAAGAACTGGAATTCGAAGGCAAACTGCGCACTCTGATGGGCGAATACTCCAAGTCCCTGCGCGATATCATTGCCCTGCTGGACCCAGAAGCCAAATCGGCTAAAGCCCCTCGTGGCGCTGCGAAAACTACTGGCACCAAACGCGCTCGCAAAGTTAAGCAGTATAAAAACCCGCACAACGGCGAAGTCATCGAAACCAAAGGTGGCAACCACAAGACTCTGAAAGAGTGGAAAGCCAAGTGGGGCGGTGACGTAGTAGAAGGCTGGGCAACCCTGCTGGGCTAAGCCTCGCCAGCCGGCGCCGCGCTTTACGCGGAGCTTGCCAAGCAAAAAACGCCAGCCATTGCTGGCGTTTTTTTATGCCTTCGTTTAACCCCCAGCGCTTGAATCGCCGCGTGGCAATTCAAAGGCTAAAACGCTTACGCAATTGTTGACTGTAGCCCTGCCACTGCGTCAGAACCTCTTGCTGCAATGATGTAGAGAGCCCCATCCACTCTGCCATCGCCTCATCAAAACTGTTCAACGTATTAGGTGCGCCCCACTCCGGGGATGACAGGCGCTGCTGGCAAAATAATTTCCAGCGCGCCTGCTCTTCCGGATCCAAGGTGTCCGGGAAGTTGCGCGCACGATATCGAAACAATAATTCCGGCAGTCGTTCATCGTCAAAAGGCCAATGCCCTTGTGCCAATTGAGCCGGATCCGCCATGCGAACTTGCTCACATAAACGGCGATCTCGATCCCCCAGAAACCCCGCATATAACTGCTGCTCGGGATCTTCGCTGGCGGTGAAATCTTCCTGCCCATAAATGGCCTGGAGTTTGTCTTGCCAGACGTGCTGTGCGTCAGTTAGCCGCAGCACCCGCCCGCGAACGCCCTCCATGTCCAGTTGCAGCCGCAGTTGGTCCTCGGCGCGCAAGACAGCCAATGGCGCAACCACCGGGCACTTGTTGACGTGGATGAGTTTGAGGGGCACCGGCAGCTCACCGTCGAGCAGCTCTTCGCGGCGGGTGTATAACCGTTGACGCAGGATCTGCGCATCATGATCCAGCAAGCCCTGGGGATCGAGATGCAAGTCGCAGACGATCAACGCGTTGCGGTTCTTCGGGTGCCAGGCCAGCGGCAACACCACCCCGATGTAGTTTCGCGCCGCCGAAAAACGCCCGGAGATGTGCACCATCGGCTGCAACAGGCGAATCTGGTCCAGCACTTTCTGTTTGCTGCGCAACTGGAACAACCAGTCGTAGAGCCGGGGTTGCTTCTCGCGGATCAACCGGGCCAGGGCAATCGTCGCGCGCACATCCGACAACGCATCATGGGCCTGGCCGTGGTCGATGCCGTTGGCAGCGGTCAGGCGTTCGAGCTTGAGGGTGACGCGGCCATCCTCCTGCGGCCAGTTGATGCCCTCGGGGCGCAAGGCGTAGGCGGCACGCACCAAGTCGATCAGGTCCCAGCGGCTGTTGCCGCCTTGCCACTCCCGCGCGTACGGATCGAAAAAATTCCGATACAGGCTGTAGCGGGTCATTTCATCGTCGAAGCGCAAGGTGTTGTAACCCGCGCCACAGGTCCCGGGCGCAGCCAGTTGCGCGTGGACGCGGGTCATGAAATCGGCTTCGCTCAAACCTTTTTCCGCCAGTTGCGCCGGGGTGATGCCGGTTATCGCACAGGCGGCCGGATGCGGCAGGATGTCATCGCTGGGCCGGCAGTAGAGGTTCACCGGCGCGTCGATTTCGTTGAGCTCGAAATCGGTACGGATCCCCGCCACTTGCAAGGGTCGGTCGCAACGCGGATTGATGCCGGTGGTCTCGTAGTCGTACCAGAAGATGGAAGTCACGGTGGGTTCCTGAGCTGAAGACTGGCGAAGTCTAGGCGCTCGAACCCGATACCCGCCACCGTTTCCGCCAGCGATCCTGTTGCAGCCCGTGAAATGACACAAACAGTTGTATCGTGCGCCCGCACGAAGACTGCTAGCATCTGGGCCGAGATCGAACGTCAGAACGGCCCATCACAGGTTGCCCATGCTCGAGACACCAGCACTGCAAAGGAACGCGCCGCTGCCGCCACTGGACACGCGCTACCAGGTCGAAACACCCGAAGGCATCGACCTGCCACTGCGCCCGGCGGGGCTGATGCCCCGTGCGCTGGCCTTCGCCATCGACTTGGGCATACGCGGACTGGTGCTGGGGGTGCTGTTTTTCGTCCTGGCATTTTTTGGTGAAGTGGGCATCGGCCTGGGGTCGATCCTGCTGTTCGTTATCAGCTGGTGGTACATGGTGCTGTTCGAACTGTTCAACCAGGGCCGCTCGCCGGGCAAGCAAATGATGGGGCTGCGCGTGGTGCAGGACGACGGCAGGCCGATCGGCTGGTCCGCCTCATTGATCCGCAACCTGCTGCGCTTCGTCGACATGCTGCCGTTTGGCTACGCCTTCGGCGCGATCAGTTGCCTGCAACATCCAACCTTCAAACGCCTCGGCGACCTGGCGGCCGGCACGTTGGTGGTTTATCGCGAGCAACCGGTCAAGCGTCCCGAACTGCCAATGGCCCGGCCGCTGCGTTCACCTTTTGTCCTGGCCCTGGCCGAACAACGCGCCGTGCTGGGTTTCGCCGAACGCCAGGCTGAACTTTCCGAAGCACGGGTCACTGAACTGGCAACGATCCTGGCCGTCCCGCTGAAGGTGCACCCTACCGGCGCCGTCGCGGAACTGAATGGCATCGCCCGCGGCCTGCTGGGGCCGACATGAAGCAAAGCTTGTTCGAAAGTCGCCACCAAGGGGAATGGGAACACCTGTCCCGCCTGCTCGACCAGTTGGAGCGCAGCCGCAGCGTTGCCCAGAGCAGCGACTTCCCCCACGTCTACCGACGGCTCTGCCATCATCTGGCGCTGGCCCAGGCGCGGGGGTACAGCAGTTTGCTGGTGGACACCTTGCAACAACTGGCGCTACGCGGCCATCAGCAGCTCTACCGTGACCGCAGTCGGCCGACAGCGAGTTTGTCGGTATTCATCCTTGCCGGTTTCCCACGCCTGGTTCGCGAACAATGGCGATTCGTCCTCGCGGCCGGCCTGATGTTCCTGGGCAGCCTGGCCGGCATCGGATTGTTGGTCTACCTGTTTCCGGAACTGGTCTACAGCCTGCTGGGCGTCGAAGAGATCAGCCAGATCCGCAGCATGTATGACCCGGCCGCCGGGCACCTGGGACGTTCGATCGAGCGAGCCGCCAGCGAAGACTGGGTCATGTTCGGCTATTACATCATGCACAACATCGGCATTGCCTTTCAGACCTTCGCCAGCGGCTTGCTGCTTGGCCTGGGCAGCGCGTTCTTCCTGTTCTTCAACGGCCTGACCATTGGCGCAGTGGCCGGGCACCTGACCCAGATCGGCTCGGGCGGCACGTTCTGGTCATTCGTGATCGGCCACGGCGCCTTCGAACTCACCGCCGTTGTCCTGGCCGGTGCCGCAGGCCTGCAACTGGGCTGGTCACTCATCGCACCCGGACGCCTCACCCGCGGCGAAGCCCTGCGACTCGCCGCCGGTAAAAGCGTGCTGATGATCGGAGGCGTGATCCTTTTCCTGCTCATCGCCGCGTTCATCGAGGCCTATTGGTCCTCCAGCGCAGTGACCACCGCCACCAAGTACACCGTCGGTACGCTGTTGTGGCTGTTGGTGCTGGGTTACCTGCTGTTTGCCGGGCGAGGCCAGCATGCGCCTGAGTGACGTCACCGTAACTATCCGACCGCGCACCACGTGGGAAGCCATGGACCTCGGGATCTTGATGGCCCAGCAACATCGACGGCTGCTCATGACCAGTTGGGCCATCGTCACGCTGCCGGTGTATGCGTTGCTGAGCCTGCTGCTGTGGGATTCACCGTCCCTGGTGGTGTTTGTGTTCTGGTGGCTGAAACCGGCCTTTGACCGCTTGCCCTTGTACATCGTCTCCAAGGCGTTGTTTGGCGAGACCCCCACCTTGAAACAGGCCTTGCGCCAATGGCCGGCGCTGCTCAAGCCACAGCTGCTGGCGAGCCTGACCTGGCGCCGGCTGAGCCTGAGCCGAAGCTTCCTGATGCCCGTCGTGCAACTCGAAGGGCTCGCCGGGGAAGCACGGGAACAACGCTTGCGTGTATTGCTGCAACGCAACGGCGGCGCGGCGCAATGGTTGACCATCATTGGCGTGCATCTGGAAACGGCCTTGTGGTTTGGCCTGATGGCCTTGTTCTATCTGTTCGTGCCGCAACAAGTCGAACTGGAATGGGACTGGCAAACCCTGATCGCGGTCGCCGAGCATGACTGGCTGTGGCTCGAACACCTGCTCAATTTCCTCTATCCGCTGTTGTTGATTGTCTGGGAGCCGATCTACGTCGCCTGCGGCTTCAGCCTCTACCTCAATCGACGCACGATTCTCGAGGCCTGGGACATTGAACTGGTGTTCCGCCGCCTGCGCCAGCGCCTGAGTGCGGTTGCCCCCCTGTTGATATTGGCGACATTGATGCTGCTGCCGCTGGCGCCACCCGCCTGGGCGGCCGAGGAAGGCACCGCACCCGACAGCCCTCGCCTGCTGAACCAACCCGTCACCAGCGAAGCTTCTCGCGAAAGCATCAAGGCCATCCTCGACGCGCCGCCCTTCAAGAACTCCAAGACCGTAACGCGCTATCGCTTTGGCAAAGAGGCCCCGGAGCCGGCCGAGACCGACGAAGCCCCGGGTTGGCTCAAATCGATGTTCAACTGGAGTGCCAAACGCTTCGAAACCGTCGCTGCGCTGATCCAGGCATTGCTCTGGGCCGCCCTGATGGGTGCAGTCGTCTGGTTGGCCTGGCGTTATCGGGAAAGGCTCAATGCCCTGGTGAACCGCCGGCCGGCGAAGGGCCAGGTGATGGAACGGCCGACGCCAGCACGGATGTTCGGCCTGGATATTCGCGAAGAAAGCCTGCCGGACGACGTGGCGAGCAGCGCCGAACAATTGTGGTCCAGCGCTCCCCGGGAAGCATTGGGGCTGCTCTATCGGGCCCTGCTCAGCCGCTTGCACCATGGGTTCGGCATCCCATTGAAACCGTCCGACACCGAAGGCCAGGTGTTGCAACGTGTAGAACAACTCCAGCAGGAACAGCTGATGGCTTTCAGCAAGAACCTGACCCTGCACTGGCAAAACGTCGCCTACGGACACCGGCCGCCACCAGCCCATCTGCAACAGGAACTGTGCGATGGCTGGCGCGGGTTGTTCGGTCCGGGAGCGTCCCGATGAGCCGGCGCGCGGGGTGGCTGGTCGGCGCCTTGGTTGCCGCGCTGGGCGGTGTGTTGGCGATCTTCCTGTACGTCAAAGCCGTGCCGTATCAAGAGGTCATCGAGCACGGCCCGTCTCCTGAAGCCCAGGCCAACCCTTACCTGGCCGCCGAACTTTATTTGCGTCGGCAAGGCATCAACGTCGAGCACGCCAATAGCCTGGACGTCCTGCCAACGCTGGAGCCGCGCCAACGCACACTTTTGCTGTTGGGTGAGCGAAGCAACATGACGCCACGCAGCGTCGACCAAGTGATGAACTGGACCCGCGCCGGCGGCCGACTGCTGTTTGTCGCCGAAGCCTTGTGGGACGACAGCACCGGCAGCAGCGGCGACCTGCTGCTGGACCGCGTGCGCCTGCGCCAACTGCTGAGCAAGGACCTCAAGGCACCGGAGCCGGAGCTAATCAAGGATCCTTACCCCGAGTTGACCAAACTGTATCTGGAAGACGAAGAGGCGCCGGCCTACCTCGGCTTCGACACGGACTTCCACCTCGAAGACCCGCTGAACCTCGCCCAGGCGTGGGCCAACAGCGAGGCGTCGACCCACCTGATGCAACTGAACTACGGCCAGGGCACGATCACCGTGCTCACCGATGCCGAGTTGTGGAAAAACGATCACATCGATCAGCATGACAATGCCTGGCTGCTCTGGTACCTGAGCGCCGACACGGACGTGACGCTGCTGTTCAATACCGACCATGACAACCTGCTTACCCTGCTGCTGCGCTACTTTCCCCAAGCCATCGTGGCGCTTCTGGCCTTGATTGCCCTTTGGCTCTGGCGCTCGGCGGTGCGTCATGGCCCGCTGCAACAACCGGCGCCCAAGGCCCGGCGCCAACTGCAGGAGCACCTGCAAGCCAGCGCCGCCTTCCACCTGCGCCACAACGGCCAGCAACACCTGCTGCAGAGCCTGCAGCAGGATGTCATGCGCCGGGCGCGCCAGCTCCATCCAGGTTTCGAACAGCTGGTCGTCGCCGAACAATGGCAAGTGCTTGCCCGCCTGTCCCGACAGCCTACGCGTGCCATCAGCCAAGCCCTCAGCCCTCGACCGAAACAACGCCTGTCCAGCGCCGAGTTCTGCCGCCAGGTCGCCCTTTTGCAAACCCTCAGGAATGCCTTATGACTGAACAGAACGAACCTTCAGACGGCCAGGCCCATGCCGCCCAACAACGCCAGCGCGCCAGTCAACTGGCCCAGGCGATCCGCACCGAGTTGCACAAGGCCGTGGTCGGCCAGGTCGCGGTGATCGACGATGTGCTCACCGCGCTGATCGCCGGCGGTCATGTCCTGCTCGAAGGCGTGCCGGGGCTGGGCAAGACGCTGCTGGTGCGCGCCCTGGCCCGCTGTTTTGGCGGGGAGTTCGCGCGTATTCAATTCACTCCCGACCTGATGCCCAGCGACGTCACCGGCCATGCGGTGTACGACTTGCAGACCGAGCAGTTCAAGCTGCGCAAGGGGCCGGTGTTCACCAATCTGTTGCTGGCCGACGAGATCAACCGCGCGCCGGCCAAGACTCAGGCGGCGTTGCTCGAAGCCATGCAGGAACGCCAGGTCACCCTCGAAGGCCGTGCGTTGCCGATCGCCCAGCCATTCATGGTGCTGGCCACCCAGAACCCGATCGAACAGGAAGGCACCTACCCCCTGCCTGAGGCCGAGCTCGACCGTTTCATGCTCAAGGTGCGCATGGACTACCCCGACGCCGACCAGGAACTGGACATGGTGCGCCAGGTCAGCCGCTCGACCCGCGCCGACATGCTCGATGTGCAACCGCTGCGCACGGTGCTGCAAGCCAAGGACGTGCAAGCGCTGCAACGCATCGCCAGCGACCTGCCGATGGACGACCAGGTGCTCGATTACGCCGTGCGCCTGGCCCGTGCCACCCGCACCTGGCCAGGCCTGACGATCGGCGCCGGGCCCCGCGCCTCGATCGCGCTGGTGCGTTGCGCCCGCGCCCGGGCGTTGCTGCGCGGCGGCGAGTTCGTGGTGCCGGACGACATCAAGGGCTGCGCCTTGGCCGTGCTGCGCCATCGCGTGCGGCTGGCGCCCGAGCTGGATATCGAGGGGCTTTCGGTGGATCAGGTGCTGGGGCAATTGCTTGATCAAGTGTCGGCGCCGCGATTGTGAATGCCGTGTCCTTGCACACGCTGGCCGGAGGAACGCATTCCCTTGTGGCGAGGGAGCTTGCTCCCGCTGGGCTGCGCAGCAGACCTCAGATTCTATCTGGCACACCGCAAGGGGAGGCTGCGCCTCCAGCGGGAGCAAGCGCCCTCGCCACAGTGGGTTGTCACCCTACCATTGAGTTGCACCCATGAAGCCTTCGCGCCTGCTCTTGATCTGGCTCGCGATCCTGCTAGCCGTCGGCATCGTCCTGGGCGCCTTGCAAGCGCTGGGCATCGCCGTGCCCTCGACTTTGCTGTCGATCAACTGGGGCTTGTTGCTGGCGTTGCTGGCCTTGGCGATGCTCGACGCGTTGCGCGGCCGTCGCCTGCCCTCGCCTCGAATCCTGCGGCAACTGCCCGGCAGCCTGGCACTTGGCCGCTGGAGCGACGTGCGCCTGGACATCAGCCACGACCTGGCCCAGCCATTGAGGATCCAGCTCTTCGACCACGTGCCCGATGGCCTGGACTTCGAACACCTCCCGCTTTCAGCGGAACTACAACCCGGCCAGCTCACCCAGCTCGGCTACCGCGTGCGCCCCCTGAAGCGCGGCCACTTCAGCTTCGAACACTGCGAAATCAACCTGCCGAGCCCTATGGGCCTGTGGACCGAAAAGCGCCTGCTCGCCGCCGCCGACAACACCCGCGTCTACCCGGACTTCGCCCGCCTCTACGACGGTCAACTGCTGGCCGTGGACAACTGGCTCAGCCAACTGGGCATTCGCCAGCGACAACGACGGGGCCAGGGCCAGGAATTCCACCAACTGCGCGAGTTCCGCGAAGGCGACAGCCTGCGCCAGATCGACTGGAAAGCCACCGCTCGCCACCGCGCGCCCATCGCCCGGGAGTATGAAGACGAGCGCGACCAGCAAATCATCCTCATGCTCGATTGCGGCCGGCGCATGCGCAGCCAGGACGATGAATTGTCGCATTTCGATCATGCCCTCAACGCCTGCCTGCTGCTCAGCTACACCGCCCTGCGCCAGGGTGACGCCGTGGGCCTGAGCACCTTCGCCAGCGAACAACCCCGCTACCTTGCGCCGGTCAAAGGCACCGGCCAACTCAACGTCTTGCTCAACACCGTCTACGACCTCGACAGCAGCCAGCACCCGGCCGACTACCAGGGCGCCGTCACCCAACTGCTGGCACGGCAGAAACGCAGGGCCCTGGTGGTGCTGGTTACCAACCTGCGAGATGAGGACGATGAGGACCTGTTGGTGGCCGTCAAGCGCTTGGGGCAACGGCATCGGGTGCTGGTGGCAAGCCTGCGGGAAGAAGCGCTGGACCGGCTGCGGCAGACGCCGGTCCAGACCGTGCCCGAGGCGCTGGCCTATTGCGGGACGGTGGACTACCTGAACGAACGGGCGACCTTGCATGAGCGATTGGGTGCCCATGGGATAGCGGTGCTGCAAGCCCGGCCCGGGGAATTGGGGGCCGAGCTGGTGACGTTGTATCTGGGGTGGAAGAAGGCGGGGGATTTGTAGCTCGACTGAATCAGGCGGAACTTCCGTCGTAGCGATTGACGATGGACAAGTAAAAATCATCGTCAAAAAATTCATCGACTGATGCCTCGCCCAGGGCATCGGTACGCCGAGTGGAATTGGAACCCTGGACGATCACCTGAATGCCTGGAGCAGGAATATCCAAAAGTTTAGAAGTCGCCCTTATATGTTTTCTACGAAGTGGCACCGGGGTTTTCGATGGATCACTATCGCGCGGGATAGTCGACCAACGCTCAGCCGTCACCCAGTTATGCCCCAACGACATAACCAACGGCTCACTGACCTCTTCCAACTCCACCACCTCCATGCGCAGGGAAAACTCGACATTGCGAGCAGTACCGCTGCAATCGAGCTCCCACCCGACCCCTTCGTCAGTCAACAGTTGCGCTTGCGCCAACGGCGGCGAGATCACTGCACCAAAGTCCTCGGCAGGCTCCCCTTCCCAGATCAACCGGATATGCATGCCCGAGAACCTGCTCGACACTGTCGGGCTAAGGCGAATCGCGTGCGTTGCCCCATGGCAAGGATAAGCGGCGCCCCCGAACACAACCGGCATATCATCGAATACAACGTCCATTTCTGGCGCGGACAACTCGAATTCCAGTTGTTTCACCTCCCACCCGGCATAACCGCCCTTGACCACCGCCTCCAAGAGCCCCCGCCAGATGGCCGTCAACCTGAACGTCACCCGCGCGAGCCCCTCAGCATCGGTGGTCGTCGGTGCAAGCGGGGTGCCCGAGTAATCCCACAGGACCTCAACGCCCTGCAAAGGCTCGCCGGTAATGGCTGACACCACCCTCGCCACCGCCGACACCTCTTCCCCAGGATGACCATTGGGTTTATCACTGATGAGCGATTCGATCTGCCGCGGTTCGTTCAGGAAAAACGCCCGCGTGACCGACCGGGATGCATCCCCGCTCCCCACCGTCACCTTCAGTTGAGCCGCGCCGGGGGTCGTCGGCACGAAGCACAGTCTCGCCACCCCATAAAAGTCAGTCACGGTGTGCACCGTCCCGAGGTCTGCGCTTTGCCACGTGATGGCGATACCGACCAACGGCCTGCCGTTGACGGAAGACGTCACGGTGATGTGTTCGACCAGTTCCTGTTCCCATTCCAGCGTTCGATCCACCTGGGTATCCCAAGCGATTTCCAACACCTGGACGCCCTCCCCCAGCGACATGGCATTGGCCGGTGACAGGCTGGCGAGGCGCTGCGACGCCAGGTGCAAGGCAAAACTTCCATCCTTGCGATCGCCCACCCTAAAGCTGTAACGCAAGCGTTCTTCATCAAAGGGGCGTGCAACGCCCAGCGCCTCGGGCAAAAAAGTGATTCCCAGCTCGGCCGGACCGGTTCCAGTCATGCCCAGGGTCACGTGCCCCTCCCGCAAAGGGCTGTCCTCGGGAACCTCCAGCGCAAACTCATGAATCCCCTTACGGCGCGGAAAATACGTCTTCGCGCCCCAGGCTTGAGGCGGGGCGCCATCAAAACTGACCGCCAGGCTCGCCCATGGATCACTGGCCAGCGCCGTTACTTCGAACGAACGGCGCTCTTGATAGCCGTCATAAGGGCTGATGACAGAAGCCGTCACCGCCTGAGTGCCAGCGCTTGACGCCTGTACGGCAAAACCGGCCCAGCCTTCGGCATCGGTGGCCGCCACGCTGGTACCGTTTGCGGTCCAGGTCACCGGGACTTGAGCGACGCTTTGTAAAGTGAAATGCGAAAACACCTGGACCCATACCCATGCAGGATCCTGCCCTACAACCGGCTCCACCGCTGAATCGCGCCACGCCTGGATCCGGATTTTGTTATGGGCCAATTCCATGGGCTTGGCGGCGGTGACGAAGCCCAGCGGAGGCAATTCCCAAGCCAAGGTGAATTCACCCGGTTCAGCACTGCCGGTAAAGTCCAGCGTCCAGGTCGCGCCGCCGTCGCTTACCGGTTGATCGTTCGCCAGGGCCGGCGCAACCGTCGCCCCCAGCTCCTCGGCGGACGTGCCGGCCCAGGTCAACCTCGACGCCAACCCCACCAGCGGGCTCAACGCATTGGGCAGGACCGAGAAACGGTGGCGCGCGCCCAGGCACGGATAGAGTGGCCGGTCGTCCAGCGCCGCATCTACCTGATCGAACCGCAGGCTGACTTCTTCCGACAGGTCGGCTGCCACCAGTCGCCCGGCCAGCTCTCGAACGGTTGACTCGCCTGCAAGGCGCAACTCCAGGTCGAACAGACTGCTGACGCTGGTATCGGCCTGGGAAACAAGGCTCCATTGCACACCATCCGCGATGAGCGGCTTGGCTGTCCCAAGATCACCGACCACCAAGCCGATACCTGGGTCGCTGCCCCGCCAATGCAGACTGATGTTCCTGCCGATCCATGGGCTGCCGGCAACCGGCACGACTTTCAACGTGTGAGCCTGGCCACGTCGGCACAGCACCCCCAGTGAGTTACGCTCGACGGTGACCCCGTCGAGCAGAATGTCGACCATTGTTTTCCACGGACTGGTCGCAATCGCCGTCACATCGAAGGCATGTGTCACCGGTGCGGCCTCCGGGTGAGCCTTGATGCTGGCGGTGAGCTCTTTGAGCCCTGCGCTTGTGGGCGTGTAATGGATGCTCGCCCAACCACCATCCCCCGTTACCGTGGCACTGGAGCCCTCTGGTGTGGCCCAGTCCACCCACGCATCGACAACAGGGTCACCGTCACCGCGACCGGCGGCGTGCACCACTTGCACGCGCAACAACACGCTTTCGTTTTCGTCCACCACCGGAAACTTATTGGCTTCCCGCACGTCGCCCACCCGGACCAGATTACGTGCCAGCCACATGGTTTTCTTCGGCGAGGACAGCAGCAGCTTCGAGCACACCAAGTCCAGGGAGAAGCGGCCATCGAGACGATCATCACAGGTCAATGCCCAGTTCAACCCGGGGCCAGTAACCGGTACCGCGACCTCCAGCGCCGGACTGACGCCAACGCCCAGTTGCTCATGGGCGTCACCGCTCCAATGCAGCGCCAGGTCGGTGCCGATCAACACGTCGGGCAACCTCAGCTCGACGGCGTATTCCGAGCCCCGGTTGGGATACCCGGTTTTCTCGTCCCAACGCGCCTCGGTCCCACCGACGACCGCCAGCACCTCTTGCCACGGGTCGGTCGCCAAGACGCGCACCGCCAAGGTTTGGGTCACGGTGCCGCTGGCATAGTAGGGACTCTCGACCGACACCTGGACTTCGACCTCTCCGGCCTCGGTCGGCTGGTAGTCAAACCAGGCCCAACCGTCCGGGCCGGTGTCGCCAACGACGCTGATCCGTTGGGCCGCGACGGTCCAGGTCACCGCCCGGCCGCTCAAGGGCTGGTCGGTGTAGAACGACGCGACTTGAATCCCCAGGGGCACGCTCTGGCCGAGTTCGAGCACAGGGTAATAAGCCGCCTCGCGCACCTGGCTGAACTTCAACCGATGATGCCCCAGCGACACGTGCACGTCATAAGGGTCGGCCGTGTATTGGTTAAGTAGGCTTACCGTAAACAGATAAGGGTCTTGGTCACCGATCAGCGGGCAATCGAGTTTCCAGGACGACTCCAGCGGCTGGTCATGCCCCCACGCCGGCGTCGCGATAATCGCCCCCTGTGGGTTGTCGTCGCTGGTCAGCGCGGCTTGGGTACCCACCCAGGCATTTCCCGGCGCGGGGATGAACCCGAGCTGATGGGATACCCCACCTGATGCCCCCAGGCACAACGGCAAGGGCGCCGTTGGCGACAAGGTTTGATCGTCGAGCTTGAACGCTTGCATCACCACTGGCTCCAACTGCACGTGAAGCGTGATGCGCGTGATGCGCAATCTCCCATTGTTACCGGCTGCGTTCGGCGCGCTGATGACGCTGATTTTCAAGCTATCCTGGTCACCGAACGAAAGCTTGTCGTCCAACCGATGTTCATACTCGATCGGCAGAAAATCCATCGGCTCAGCGTCCCGCTGTTGCGTCTGGTCCTGGGCCATGGGAGCGGGATTGGCCACCAAAGGAATTTCATAGGCGCCGGATTGGCCCTCAACCTCCACCACAACACGGCCCGGCCCGGCCTGCCACGTTTCGCATAAAAAACTCAGTATGTAGCGGGCCGAGTCACCCGGGGCCTTCGGCACCGCCAGTGTCTGATGGATGGAAGCCGCGTTACCGGCGGCCGCAAGCCGAACCTCCTTCCCCTCGTAGCTATCCAACTCGATACTCAGCCAACCCAATGGGCCTCCCCTTTGCCAATTGGTCCAACTACCCCTGAAATCGCCATTGAGGACAAGACTTTCATTGGCCTTCACCGAAGACTTGCGCTGCTTATTCATCACGGAGTACCTCTTCAGGAGCTGTGGTCGCCAAGTCCATCACCATTCGGGCGAACGTCGGTTCTCCGGCCTTGGCCGTGTAGCGGATACGCACGATGATGTCCGTCAACGAGGCCAGCATGCCCAGTTGAGGCTCCTTGTCCGGCCAAGGAAAATTCAGCACCCAGCGTGAAACCGCCCCGGTGTTCTCGAATGGGTTGAGCAAGCCTTCATCAGGTTTCATGGCCGCCATGCCGTTGTCGGCGATACCCACCGACAAAGCGATCTGCTGACCGCTGCGCAGGTTGATCTGCACGTCGGAAGGCGCCACGCCAGCCGTAGGGTCATGCAGGTACTGCACGGACGGAACCGATGCCTTGGTGGCGACCATGCTGCTGACCTGGAGCAAGGTGGCCCGAACATTTTCGTAAGGCCCGGTCAACACTGGCAGGTCGACTTCCACCGAGCTGATCTGCCGGCAATAGTGCCCAGGGTGGTCGAGGTCGAACATCAACTGGCTCAGTTGGAACTCCAGGGTTCCCGTGCCCTGAAGCTCCAGGAGCGCCGTAGGCCAGTCAACGATACCGAACAGCTGGCGCAGGGAAACGGTCTTGACCAATTCCAGCCGCCGCTCATGGCGTTGCAGATAATCACGTTCCATGCGCAGCAGGTACCCACGCAGGTGCTCGCCCGCCGTCAGGCCATGACGGCTGTCCAGCCAGACTTCAGGCAAAGGCACCTGCGTATCGTAGTCCCCGGTTTCGGCGCTCAGCGATGCCTGGGCACTGAGGCACAGGCTCACCACGGCATCGTAGGCCTGGTAGTGCAAGGCCTTGAGTTGACCCAGCATCCAGCCGAACAGCTCGGCATTGCTCGCACGCTTCTTGATGAAGTTGTACACCGTCAAGGCCTGGCTGTTGGCCCTGAGGGTTTGCTCCAGGGCGGTTTGCGCGGCTTGCACGGCATGGCTTTGTGCGGTGATTTGCGCATCGATGGCGCGAACTTCGGCCAAGGCCTGGTTGCGTTGCAGTTGCCATTCTTCGCGGCGCCGACGGTAGGCTTCGGTGGTCGCTTCTTTATCGGCGTCCATTTGATGCACCGAGGCGGCGATACCCAGCCCGAAGCTCACCGCGTCGAGGATCTGGTCCAGGCGATGCCCACCGTTGGCCAAGCCGAAGACATTGGGCAATGCGGCGACCGCCGCCGCGGCCGGCTTGATACTCGACGACGCCAACGCAAACTGTTTGGAGAGCTGGATCTTGTCCATCACCTGATATTCGGTCGGCGACACGTTTTCCTCATACAGCCGTCCGTAGGCCTCGGCCCGCTCCTCGGCCACCGCCCTGCTTTGCTGCAACGCGTTCTGGCTCGCTTGCAACTGAGCAATGCTCTGTTCCTGTACCGTCCGGGCGTAGGCGCCCAGTTCGACCAGGTGGTTTTGTTGAATTTCTTCCTGCTCGGCCCGATCTCGCTGTTCGAGCAGCCGCAACACTTGGTTGCCGTAGTCCTGCAGCGTCTGCACAGCCCGCAAGGCCGCATCGAAAGACACGCGCCAACGGAACGCGCCGACCACCAGCCGCCCGCCCATCGGGCGCACGGCGCCGCCGCCACTGGCCAGGTCGCGCAACAGTTGGTTCGGGTCCGTGGGTGGGCTGAACAGCGGTATATCCAGGGGTCGGCCATCCAGGGTCAGATTGTTACGCAAGTTGCTCAGGCGCTGGCCGGGCAACCGGAACAACTCCAGCAACGGCCCATTGATAGGCACCTTGAACGGCTCGTTTGCCAACAAGCCCATCCGCGGTGGGGCTTTGGCGGAGACTGGAAAATCCGCCAGGCTGAACGTCAGCTCCTGTTCGAACGCTTCGAGTTCAGGGCGTGAAGTACCCTTCGCCAGCAAATTTTCCACCGTATCGGTTTCCCATCGGTTCACCGTGCGTATCGTCGGTTCCGGGCCCATCAGGAACTCGGCCTGGACGTAACACAGCTTGGCCGCCACCAGGCTGTCGCGGGTCAGCTGGCGGTAATACCAGTCCCCCCAGGCCATCAGGTTACTGACGTATTCGGTAAACACGCGAATCTGGAAATGCCGGGGGGCCGAATAACCGATGGCGTCGGGGTCGGTCGGGTCCTGGGTTTCGCAACCCACGTTGCCTTGCCCCACCAACGGCCGGCAGCGCCAATACGCAACCTTGGGTTCTGGATATAGCTTATCGGACACATCGCCGGGCGCTTGCGGGTCGAACAGGTAGTGCAGCCAGTTTTGCGCTTCCAGGAAACGGTCTTCGTGACTCAGGCGCACGGCCACCAGATGGGGCAAATGTAAAAACAACTCCCAGAAAAACAACCCGTTCGCGCCATTGAAGGCACCGTTCGGCTCATTGATCGGGCCGGATTCCGGCCCCGGCTCCGCGAGGAACTGCGTGTCCCAATCGAGCACGGCATCGACCGAAATATTGGAACGCTGCACCAGTTCGGGGCCGAACAGCGAGTTGAGGCGAGCGTATTTCAGCGTCAGTTCCGACTGCTCGAAGGATAGGAATTGCGCGGCGTCCTGCTTGTTTTTCGATAGGCTCGCCGCAGGGAAGTCCGTCAGGTTTCTGACCAATATCACAAAACGTTTCCTGCCCATGGACGCAGTAGCGCCTTCGCCACCCAACGAAAAAGCAAGCCCCGCCCATTGGCCTGGATCCCGGTTGAACTGCATCCATTGCGTACTCCAGCCGCCGGCCTTGGAAAATTCGCCCGTGAGATCAGGATCACCGTCTGCAGGAGCATCCATCGTTAACCTGACGTTCGTGTCAGGCAAGCCCGTCGGCCTACAGTAGCCTTGAATAAAAAGCCTGTCCTTGCCCGGGACGCGAAGCGCCAGGGTCCGAAGCCCGAGGAAAGGCGTCAAATCGCCTGGCGGGGCGTCGCTGATATCCATCGTCGCCTGGTTCGTCAAGGCGTATTGGACAATATCGATCGTCGTAAACAGGTTGTCAGCGGCGACCTCTGTCCAACCACCGTCGTCCGAGTCCACGGGACGGAACAGCACATCACGAGCAGCGAACACTTTAAGGGCGTTATCGCCGCTCTGGCCGTTGAACAACCCCACCCCCAGCCGGCCCTTGGGGTCGGAACTGTCGATCCGCAGGGTGGCGATCAGCCGCGCACCTCGGGAACGGTCCTTTATATGCCACGAGCTGTGCAGGCTCAGCGGTGCCGACCACCGACCGTTCTGGCTCATGAACGCCACGTTGATGCCCAGCCGGTGCGGCATGCCTTCCTCCGGCTCGCTCTCCTTCAATTCCACCTTCACTTGGTCATGCCACTCGGCCCACACCAGGCACAACCGCCCGCTCCAGAACACCGGGCGCATATCCAGGACCCTCCCGTCGGCTGGAATATCCACGGGTTGCCACTCACTCCACGCCGCCGGGTTGATCGCGGTGCAGGCGGTGGAGAGCTCGATCTCGGCCTTGCGCCAGAAATATTGGAAAGGTGGCACCCGCTGGCGGCCGACGAAGTAATAGTCGGCATGCGCGGGGGACGCGCCGTCCATGTAGCTGCTGATGACGTCCAGGTTGCAGGTCTGCTCGAACGTTTGCAGGTATTCCTGCAGGGCGACCTGAACGGAGTCGGTGTTCAAGCGAGTCTGGTTCAGGTTGTTTTCAAGGGCCTTGAACAGGCTGGTCTTGCGCCGCCGCACGAAGGGGTTGATGAAGTTTTCCGGGTAAAGCGCAATCAGCTGCAACGCCGCCCAATCCGGGTAATTGCTATAGAGCTCCCAAGTAGCCAGGTCGTCCTCGTCGAACGCCACATGCTGATAACCGGGCTCCAACTTGCGGTAAGCCGCGTGGATAAACTGCTGGGCGCAGCTCGTCGCTTCGGCCACCCAGGAACTCTGGACCGGATGATTGTCCAGCGGGTCCATGCGCAGCAATTCGAACAGATCGTTCGGCGTTCTCAGGAAGGAGTACACCGGCTGACCATCGGGGTCTCTAAGTTGCCCCAGGCAGTATTCGACCAGGGCGGTGCGGCGTTTTTCTTGCAGGCTGCCCAGCGTGTTCGTTGCCATGATTGTCTACTCCTGCCCGGCGAAATCGATCGGTTCGAACAGCGTGCCAAAGGAACCCACCATAACCTTGATCACGAATACACCGGCAGCAAGGCTTGAGACGAACACCCGTGTCCGGCCGTCCTGGTTGGTGCGAGGGTCCGCGGGGCGGAAAACCAGCGGATCCGGCCTGTTCGGGTTATCCACCGTCCATAGCACCGGATGGTTTTTGATTGGATTGTCGTACTGGTCGGTCACGGTGATATAGAGTTCCACTTCCTGGCCTAAGGGCACTTTCCCCGAAGGCACCGGCGACCTTAGTTCAGATGGGAACTGCAGCGATTTAGTATCGGCGATGACATGGACGGTCGGTGCCAGCACCGGCTCAAGCAGGTCGACCCACAACAGCGGCGTCTCCGTGCCGATGACCTTGCCCGGCGTATAGACCAGCACGGCCACACCGGCGGTATTCGTGTAATCGCCATCGATGCTTCCCAGGACGGCGCGCCCTCGTACCCGAACGCCACTCAACGGCGAACCGTCGCGGCTGTTCAGGGTTACGGTGAAGGTGATGCTGTCGTTTGGCTTGTTTGCCACCACCTCGTCTTTATTCGCGACACAACTCAGGGTAACGAGCTGCTTCAGGTCTTCTGCCAGGACGCCTTGAGTGGAACGGGTTTCGGACAGGCTCAGCAACGCAAGGTCCGCGGCCGTTTTGTACTTCGCTTTATCGGCAGTGTCGGTAACGGACAACGGCAATTCGCCCACCAGGAAAATGGTCAAGGCATCCATGCCCGTGCGCAACGCCAGCGCCCGGACGCGGATCAGCAGGTCCAGCTGGCTCAGGTTTCTCACCATCTTCAGGTCAGGATCGATGCGGTTGGCGCACTCGCGCACTTCCTGGGCACTCCAGCCAAAAAACGCCGCCAGCCTGATCGACGCCGCTTGCTGGGCCAATACCAGTGCGTCCCCGGTCAGCGGGTCAGGGAGTTGGTTGACCTCGCGCAAATAATTGAGCAATTCGCCCGCCGGTTGTTCGCCCAGTTCAAAGGCGTGGGTGAGGGTGGTCAGGTAATAGAGCGTGCGAAGGCTGAACGCGTGCTTGTCGTCCTCGCCCAACCAAGCCTTATAGCCGTACGCCAGATAGTCTTGCAGCAGCTCGACACTCAATTCCAGCGTCGCCACCACCGCACCACGACGACGTACATCGGCCAGCAGGGTGAGCAGCGGTCCCGGCTCTTCGTCGCGCCCGCTCGACGAGCCGTCGAGATCCGCCCGTGCGCGTTCGAGCACCCAGGCGAGCAGTTGGTAAACCGTGGCACCGGCCCACGCCAGGACATTCAGTGCCTGCTCGGCATTGCCGCCCAGATACACCGCCAGACCTTCCTTCACCACCGAGGCCTGCGCATCCCTGGCCTGTAGCAACACTGCGAGCATGTTCTCGACAATGGCCGGGCGCTCGGGGTCGTAAGGGGCACCCAAGCCGTCTTCCACGGCCTGATTGAGCACTTGCCGGGCAATCGCCAGGTAATCGGCCTCGGTTCCCGCGTGGGCGATCACCAGTCCATCAGGGTCCACCAGTTCCGTCAGCAGCTCCAGCCAACTGCCGCCCGTCGGTGCCGGCACACCGGCCCTCAATAACCCCTCGTGGCTAAACAGCGCGCCCGGCAGCAGGTTGAGGATATTGTCGAACAATTGGCGCTCGGCCTCCGCGACGGCCGAGGCTTGCAGCGGCGCGATTTGCTGCAACATCCACAGCACCGAGAAGTTGCGATCGGCGCACCATTGCACACAGGTATCCATGGTGTGAATGAGATCAAGCACATTCGCAGGGCTGGGTGGGCGCGGACTCGACGTCATCCCTGGGACACCCGCCAGGCCATTGAGCCAAGGCTCCCCGCCCAACAGCGTCAACATCAGGACGCCTTCCACCGGTGTCATGCCCAGCAGCCGTGGCAGCCGTACCATGCGGTAGAAACTCGACAGGATCGCCGCGCTGCGCAATAACGGGCCATCGCCTATGCCATGGGCCCTGGCAACGGCGACGGCCAGGTGCTGATAGGTTTTCAAATCGATCCGCAAGGCGCTGCACAGGTGGATAACGGTGAGGTCGGACTGTCCAGGGGCGGGCACTATCAAAAACGGCCCCTCGTCGAGCATCAACGGCTCGCCATAACTGCCCTGGCCGTTGAAGATTTGGTCGAACTGCGAGGGTGTTTCACCACGGCCATAGAGTGAGAATTCATCGATGAACACAGCAAAATCATGCGCCGTGCATCCATAGCGCTCGCGCAACGATTGGAACAACCCCAGCGCCTGCACGGTTTTTTCGGTGATCCACCAGGGAATTGCAACAGGCGTGCCGCGCTTCTCGGCCTTCATAGCCGCCACCAACAGCGCGTCCACTTCTTCGCTGGGTAAATCCAGCCACTGGTCCAGGCGCAACTTGCGGTTCATCCGGTCGTAGCGGTCCAGTCCCCCGGCACTGCCAGGATTTTCCGATAACCTATGAAGCCGCGCCACGCTCTGGTCACTAATACTGATGGCGGGCGCATTGTGGGCGTTTATGTAGACGGACCCCGAACGCTCACTTTCAGGGACCTCAGGCACCGTTGTCGGGTCTTTCACATTGGCCGAGCGCACAGGCACGAAGCCACGCACCGACAGCAATGACTCCAGCGTAGGCGTGTCGAGCTTGGTGTGCAGACCGAAGAATGGCACTTGGTTGAGATTTTGCCATTCCAGCCCAGTGGTACCAAAGTTGCGGTCATAGAACAGGATATGAGGCAACTCATCAGCCTTCCCGTCGCCCGCTTCCTCGTACTCGGGCGGCGACTCCGTGAGTAGTTCCCGCTGATGCGCCCCCAACCGTGACGCGTGGGTCAGGCTGCGGCTCATAAAAGTCTTTGCGCCGTTTGCCTGCAAAAAATAAGGAAAGGCAGGATCGATGGCTTGCACGAAACTGCCCACCGAAAAGCCATCGTGACGGGCCACCTCATCCAGCGTGGTCCAATGCTGGAAATAAGGAAGCCCATTGGGATAGCGTGCCTCGATCATGGCGTCGTCAAGGTCCCTTTCTGCAGGTTCCTCGATGAAGTTTTCGAGCACTTGCAGGATGACGTCCACCGCGGACACCGATTGATGCACCGCGTTGTAGTCCACCCTTAAAGCCTTCAGGTCCCGACGCCTCTCATGCAGCGGCAACTTGTCCGCGCTTTCTGATTGCGCCTCGATGCGATCGCGGGCCCACCGCAACAACTCGATCAGATAGGCCACAGGCGAAGCAAGAGACTCCAGCGCGTCCGGCGGGCAAGCTTCACTGAACCTGGGCGTGAAGAGGACTTCAAAACTGGGCCCCGGCACCAGCGACAGCAAACCGCTGCGCGGCCACTTAGGTTCTTCCTCCTCCCCGTGCAGGCGCTGCTCGATGAATTGGCGCCGCAGGTAAATGGCCATGCTATTGGCCTGCCGCAAAAACCGTCGGGCATCGTCGCTGCTCAGGTCGTATTGCTTCATCAACCCTTGCACGCCCCTTTCCACCAAGGGGAAAATCGATCCGCCGTCAGCCAGGTAAGCCTGGAGCGGGGTGTATTCGCCGGACTGGTCATCGCCAAAGACTCGGCTCAGCAACTGTACAGCGGGACGGGGTTCGGCCACGGTCAATTCCTCGCGTTGGGGTGCCCACGAACGGCTTGGCAAAGCGCTCAGGCCATAAGTTCATTGCAGTCCATTGGGGCCCTCGGCATGGGTTTCGTCTACTGTCAGAACTGACAGTCGTGGCTACCGCTGGTCGACTGCCGTCAGGGTAGCGTCACGGCAATCGGCTCCCCAATACGGCGAGCGTCTGTCACGTGAATGATTTAAACGAGATCGGACATCGGCCGTTCGAGGGTATAAAGCAACGGCTCCGATTCAATCCAGCCACCGGCATTGTCGGACAATTTCTGGATGAGTTTCAGGCTGTACGTGCTTGGCTGAAAGTTTGTGGAAGTGGCCTCCCAACGCCCACCGGTGACGGTCACCAGAGGCGGCGGTAGCGCCTCCCCGGGCCCCGAGAGAATCTCAAATTCCACCGTTGCCCCCGTGTGGCCGTCACCCGAAAACTGCGCAGAGCGCTGGGTTGGATAGGTCACGGCGGGGGTGGTCAGTCTGGGAGGGCGGATACGCACACCTACCGGGCTGCTACGACGCGTTTCCGTTCCGCTCAACGACTGTGTGGCAACTAGCGATACAGGTCCGGGCAGCGCTGTGACTTCGACGTTCCAGCCATCCCCTGGGACCAAGGATTGTCCAAGGGGATCGTCTAAGTTCTCGGCATATACCTTTACAGTCGCACCATTCTCCCCTTGGGTCCCCGAGACAAGAAAAGTCTCATTTTGAATCGTATTGGGGCCGGGAGAAGTAATACTCGGAATGCTTAAAAGACGGTAGTTCTTGGCCTCGGTACTACCGGAGGGAAAGCCTAGCCTGCTCCACAGCGCCACGACCGTAACACGGTCGCCAAGCAAACCAGCGTTATTGAAGTTTGTCGACCAAACATGACTGTCGGCGGCGACGACCACTTCAGGAGCCAACACAACACCGGCAGCGGTCTGCACCGAGATTCTGCTACGGGGAGACGCAGTCCCTCGAAAGGTGCTGCCAGACACTAATAAAGCATTGGAGAGCGGTTGCGAAATTTCAGCCAGATAAATCCTGGCCATATGAACCGTTGCCGAAAATTGCGCCCCTACGCGCTGTCGCAAGTACAGGTCGATGCCCGTATCGCTCGTTGGCATTCGAACCTGCACACTCCAACGACCGTCTACACCGATTTCATCGGTGCTGGCCTCTTGATTGCCGTTGACTTTGTTGTAGACGATTATCTCGCCCGCGTTGTCTACCCCTTCCCTACCAGAAAGCGTGAATGTTCGGTCCATGACATTCTCGAGTCGATCAGGAAGCGGGGACGGTACGTAGAGGGTTGTCTCGTTGTCAGTAAGCGCTGGAGCATCACTTCCAGCTAGATTTTCAGGCAGGCTCTTTGGGTCATCATTGACAGTCACGGCTAGCGCCTCAACAGGTAGTCATCTGAACGCGCTTGGCCAATGTGCCAAGGCTACTGATCGACATCTGACTCCGCCCCGCCCATCGAAACACCTGTCAACCTTGACAGTCCCGACCAAAGGCAAATACAGCTCCCGTCCCCACTAGGTCAAGTCCCACCGCTCGTTGCGCCGCGTCAAGGTTGCGACGCTGGCGGCAGAACCTCGAAACGCGGGCTCTGGACCCAATCGGACACGGTCTCGCCATTCCCACCGTCGATAAGCGTCTGCCGGAACCGGCACCAGTTACCGCCTGAAGGCAGCGGTTGCGTCGCCCCGCCCTGCCAGCCGCCGGCCTCGATGCCAAGGTCCTGCGCCCAGGCCCGCTCCGGGTCGAACCAACTCATGACTAGCCCGGTACCCGGCCTGCCCTTGCCTGCGAATGTCACCGGGTTAGCGACCCAACGTCCCGCCGCCGGCACATCGATCGAAGGCGCATAGGTGCCCAGCACCACGCGGCGCGGCACTGAATCGGCGGAATCGAAACCTTGGCTCGACGCCACGGCCAGCAGGCCATGAATACCGCCGGGCTGGTCGAGCTCAAGCGTGACCGACCAACTGCGATCCGCCAGTACCGGGGCGCTGCCCAACAGGGTGCGCGCCACATCGTCCAGCCTCACCGCCACCGTGTCTCCAGGCACGCCAAAACCCGACACCACCGTCCGGCGGCCGATGTGCTCGTCGGTGGCGGGCGTTTCGATGAAAGGCGCGGCGGGCACTACGTTGTAGGTGAGCAGCGGGCTGTCAGCGGAAGTCTGTCCGTCGTAGTGTTGCCGGGCCCAGATTGTGGTCTCGCCAACCGGCAAGGTCACTTCGGCTTCCCAGTGGCCGTCTTCGTCCACGGGAATATTGCGCAGCAACGGTTGCGCCTCGCCCTGCAACCAGACCTCGACCACCCCATCGGGCTGGCCCTTGCCAGAGACCATCGACGTACGCGGCAGGTCACTGCCCGGCTGGGGCACTTCGAATACCGGTGGCACCAACACCACCTCGAAACCACGGACATCACTGCGTGACGAAGGCCGCCCATTGAAGGTTTGTTGCGCGTCGATCTCGTAAGCGCCCAACTCAAGTCCAAAGAGACCGATTGACCATTGCCCATCGGCATCCAACCGTTTTGGCGCGCCCAGAGGACGATCGAATTGGGCATCGCGCAACTGCATCGTGGCCCCGCTCAAGCCGCGCGCGCCCTCGATGGTGACGTCGTGGCCGACTTCGGCGCCTTCAGCAGGAAAGGTGATGTCTGGCTTGGGAATGAGCGTGAGGATGCTGAACGTTTTGGAGACTGCTGGCGAAGTTTGCTCGGCGGCGGTCTGGGTGGCGGTGACGGTGTGCTCGACGTCCGGGGCAAACGGCGTGCCGCGCTGGAACTCCCAATTGCCGTCATTGTTATCGTCGGTAACAGGGTGCTGCGAACCGTCATCGCTGAATACCAGCGTCAGCGATGCGCCGGGCCAGCAGGTGCCGCTGAATACCGGCGAGAGATCACTCTCGTCCGGGTCGTCGAGGGTAGGTGCAAGAGGGGGGATGGTGACCGAATGCCTGACCCACCCCTCCGAACTCGCGCCATTGAGGGTTTGACGAATATGCACTTCTCGATTAAGCGTGGGGCCCCACACCTGTGAAGCCGTGCTGGACCACCTCCCTGCGCTGACTTGAACCGACGGAGCGGCATCACTGGCGCCACCGGGGTTGGCAAGCCGCACGGTGGCACCGGTGTAGCCACTTCCTGAAAAGATCGGCCGGTAGTCTGGCGTGTGGGTAATAGCCATGGGCTTGGGAGGCTGCCGGCTGACTGTATGTGCAAAGGGATCCGATTCAATCCAGCCAGTGGCCCCGTCGGGGATTTTCTGGATGAGTGTCAGGGTGTAGTTACCCGGAGGAAAGTTACTGGAGGTGGTCTCCCACCCGCCATTGACAACCGTCGCCAGAGACGGCGGTTGCGCCTCCACGGGCCCCGATTGAATCTGGATGTCTACCCTTGCCTCCGGGTACGGATGGCCGCTACCCGCGAACGTCGCAGGGGCTTGGTTTTCATTTGGATAGGTCACGGTGGGAGCAGTCATAACGGGGGGGCGGATGCGAAAGCCCCTGGGGGGGCTGGATGCCGATTCCGCGGCGCCGATTTTATGACGCACTATCAGCGAGACTGGGCCAACAGGAACGATAACGCGACAGGTCCAGCTCGCTTGGGTCACGGCCCCATTGCCTACCTCTACAACACCCCCTGCGGATTCCCTGAACACATGAACCTGGGTGGACGCGATCCCCTGATCACCTTCAAGCGTAAAGGATACGTTCTGAAATGAGTTTATTGCAGGCGCCGTAATACGAGGGGCGCCGAGCGACCGCCTAACTTGGACGGTCGCAGAGTTTGGAGAAACATAGCCGCCAATAGTCTGCTTGGCATAGAAGCTTAATGGCGTCGTGTAACTGTCATGGGTAAGTGTCGCTGTCCAGCTTCCGTTACTCCCGATCTGAGCAGTTGCGATAAGCCCACCGCCCGAGGCGTTGTGTAAGGTGACAATCCCTACGTTCTGTTCGCCACCCGTTCCGGTGACGGTAAACTGCCTGTTCGGTATCTCTCCGGAAGGGGGCGAAGTGATCGTGACAGGGGTGACGCGCAAGTTGACTGTTATATTCGCGGCACCTGATTGTGTGACCTCAAACCTATACTGCCCCGGCTGGAAAGGCCCTCCCTGGACGATTAATGCAGACCATTGATTGCCCGTCTGAGTTGCCGATTGTTGAGCGACCATCTGGGTGCCTTTGAAGACACGAACCACGATGCTTGTAGTGGCGCTGGTCGTCCCACCCACGGGAACGCTTGCATTTCTTGCGTAACCATTATTAGTCGGCGTAGTAATGATGGGGGCTTGGGGGACGGGGTCTTCGTTATCTGCCATGAATATCACCTTCGCAATGCGCCTGAATTTTCATTGCCGCTTAATTGCCGCCTACCTTCTGACGTATTGCTTATACGTTGACCCCGACGGATCGTCCCCGCTCTTATCAAAAATAAAAGTGACAAATACGGTGATCCACCCCCAATCACGGAGAGTGACTCGCGCATTGGGATAGTTGTGCCATTGACCATCCTGCCACATCGAATCAGGTGAATTATGCCTCCACTGAGACGGCTCATTATAAAGATAAAGATTTATATTGGCTTTATTCCCTCCCGACTGCCCATTCAGTCGAGTAATTCGGTACTGGACCGTTTCAAAGTTGAAATTCCTGTCGTCAAACCAATAATCGAATGTCAGTTCACCTTTGAAATTGTCTTTGTAAACTGTCAGCGTATCCGTAATCCGAGCAGATAGAACATCCCGCCTTTCCTTAATGTATCGGCTACTGGATTCCTCACTTTCTTTTTTTAACGTCGCTTTTAGCTTTTTCCTCTCGTCCAGCTGTGGGCCGGAAAGGACTTCGGTGCTGACGTCAGCTTCAGTTTTCATATTCTTTACTCCCGCGGGGGTGATAAGTGCAGATCAGTTGGCGCCCGAACTGATGGTCTCATCACCTGTCAACCTTGACAGTCCCGACCAACGGCAACCACCGCTGTAGGACCCCCTCCAACTGACTACAACACCTTGCGCAACGGACTACAGATCCGCCAGAATCCGCCGGCTTGTGCACCTTGGCCTTGCCCCGTAACGTGATCCGCGTCGCTGACAACTCAGCGATCGGGTTTAGTCGCCCGGTGGTTAAAACGATGCGCACAAGCTCATCCAGTCGGGCTCCCCTGCCCGCACTTGATGGTGGCTGTTCGCAGGGCGCCCTCGGGCGCGCCGGGCTTCGTTTTTCCACCGGTCGACTAACCTGCGTCCAGCCGCCACCCCTCGTTTAGTCGCGAACCGGGTGGCAGCCACCATCACGGAAAAACGAACATGATCAAGCCAACGCCAAACCCACCCCACACCGACCCGCTGTCCCCCCACGAAGCCCTCGACCCCGAAAAGCTCGAACAGGCCGCCCAAAGAGCCCTCGACTACTACCTCAAGCCCAACCACGGCCAGCCCGACAAGAAGCCAGCCAAACAACCGGACTACTTCATCGTCGCCCCCGATGCCGACCCCGAAGGCATGCTCGCGCACACCTACGAAACCTTCTGCTCGGTGAGCACGTTGATCCTGGATTTATCGGAAGACCTGGAAGGCGCCCCGCGCAACCTGGCCCTGGCGATTCACCAGATGGGCGAGATGGGGGTGTTGTTGCTGGAAAGATTGCTGGATGGCGAGGCGAAGGTGCAGCGATAAGGGCTGCATGAGCCTCTAAAGGCTGCAGAAAAAACTGTGGGAGCGAGCTTGCTCGCGATAGCGGTGGGCCAGCTGTATCAAGGTCACTGACATACCGCCATCGCGAGCAAGCTCGCTCCCACAGGGGATATGCCAACCGCCGAACTTGGGGCCTATGCCGACGCCGACATCTCGTAAAAACTGAAGTACTGCTGCAACGCGCTTACCAATTGCCCGTACTCCGGCGGCGCCCATTGCAGGCTGAACCCGGCGTCGAAATGTTGTGGTGTCACGTCTTCGTGGCACCACAGGCAGTGGGCTTTCAACCGGATGTATTGCTGCGGGCCTTCGTCAGTGGGCATCTTCAGGCGCAGATCGAAATCGGCGCCGACCATCAACGGTAAATGGCTGATCAGCATCAGGCCGTTTTGCGAAACGTTGCCCAGAAAACCCATCGGTTTTCCATTGATGCCATTGAACACTTCGAGAAAATACGCCAGCTGATGTCGTGCAATCCGACGCTCTTTGTACATATCTTGTATCACTTTCTGAGAAGCCGGTTGCCCGACCAATCCAATGCTTCGGAACGAGCCATTGCTGCCCGCTCTCCCCGATCCCGGTGCCAGACGCTCGCAAGCTAGCTGGCTTAATGCTACCGGTCACAGGTGACGCGTTGAGATTAGAGCTCCGGCTCTATCCACGACTTGTACAAATATAGCCCATGCACGCGCATGGGCCAGCCGGATTCAGTACCAGTTATCGATCGACAACTGGCTCAGGCGAATGGTTTCAAATAAAAAACGATCAGAACGACGTAGGACGGATGGCCGAGGCGCTGCGGGTCGGGTAATGACCCAGGCTCTGCAGGGTTTCGAGCCGTGCGCGGGCGCGGTAGGCGTACTCGCTGTTGGGGTACTGGGCGAGGATGAACTGATAGGTCTGCGCCGCATCGACGAACAGTTTCTGCCGCTCCAGGCACTGGCCGCGCATCATCGAGACTTCCGGCTGCATGTAGCGACGGGCACGGCTGGCGCGGTCGACCTTGGACAGCTCGAGCATGACCTGGTCGCAGTCGCCACGCTCGTAGGCGGTGTAGGCGAGGTTCATGTGGTGGTTCATCGACCAACGGGTGCAGCCCGTGATACTCAGGGCCAAGGCAATAAAAAGCACGAATCGCATGGGGAGGTTCTCCTGTCTTGAGCTCTTTATCGACCTGGGTAGGAAAATCTTCAATCGGACGAGTTCTTGTGGCGAGGGAGCTTGCTCCCGCTGGGCCGGTCCGACGCTTCGGGCGAAGCGGCCCCAAGACTCTGCGGTCGCTACGCAACCGAGCGGGAGCAAGCTCCCTCGCCACAAAAGCGATGTTCGGCTTTAGTAATTAAAGGCGCAAAAATTTTCAGGAATATTCATTTCGAAAAAGAAACGAATAAGTAGTGCACATGAACAATGACTACACCCAAAGACCATAGTAGCCTTCGCTGGCGCTTGAACTTGAGGAGTCCTGCATGTCCGTCCGTCGCACCAAAATCGTCGCTACCC
>Ga0307412_10000353_pt1 | contig 28551 bp, 19 predicted proteins | sample DK1Cmetagenome_3_FD_203823 | JGI IMG/M metagenome (GOLD analysis project Ga0307412, IMG submission 203823) | Maize rhizosphere microbial communities from greenhouse at UC Davis, California, United States - DK15-C-1 | ecosystem: Host-associated > Plants > Roots > Rhizosphere > Soil | place: USA...
AAAAATTGTGAATGATACGATGGATGTTTTCAGCGTGCAAAGAATTAAGACTTATTCCACTTATCCGTCTCATTGTGAGGGTTTTTACGGGTATGATTATATCCATACGGATGGCACGACAAGAACGGTTACATCTTATAAATATATCACAAACAGACCATGTGCGCAGGGAAGCTATACCACTGCAAGTCAGATTAATTTCAGTCCGCAACACATTGGTACATATACATTTAAATTCTGGAATGGTGGCAATAATTGGATCACCAAAACAATTGTAGTTGAATAGAAAAATGAAATGGATTTTTGTAGCTTGTTTTCTGATTACCAATATGTTATTTGGTCAGAAAATCTATTGGGATGAGGGAAGGAAATTAACCTGGAGTGATTTTAAAAGCAATGTAAATCGTAAAGGAGGAGACAATGTGGTTGCATACACCAACTGCGGTTGGATTTATTCTTATGAAAAATCTTCAGATCCAAAAGCTCCGGTAAAAATAAAAGTTGAAACAGTTTTCAATGTAAACAAATCGTGGAAAGATGTAAAGCGAATCAATGATTACGTCTTATTGCATGAACAAAAACACTTTGATGTAGCAGAAGTTTTTGCCAGAAAATTAAGAAAAGAAATTTCGGAAAAAATAAAGACATCTTCTGATTTTGATAAATATTTTAAAGGTATTTACAACAGAATCCTTAATGAATATCAAGACTTCCAAAGAGCCTACGACGGCGAAACAAAGAATGGAATGGTTGAAGAAAAACAATCAGAATATAATCGTATTATTGCTGAAGAATTAGAAAATTATAAAAGCTATAAAACGCCTTGAAATTTCTCAATAAAATCATTCATGAATTATTAGCCCAAAACCCGGATTTATCTGCGTTTAACATAGTTTTACCCGGAAAACGACCGATTGTTTTTATCAGGCAGATTTTGGAAGAAAACAACTATTCCGGATTTCTTCCAAACTTTTTCACGATTGAGGAACTGATTAATAGAATTGCTGATAAACAGGTTATTCAGGGGATTTCTTTATGGCTTTTTGCTTTCGATGTTTATAAAAGTCTCAACCTTATTCCTAACGATGATTTTGCCGATTTTTTAAAATGGTTTCCCACTTTACAGAAGGATTGGGACGATATTCTGAAGTTTTCTGAAAATGATCAGGCCGTTTTACAATATATGTTTGATGAAGAACGGATTAAGGATTGGGCGCAGGATCTAGGAGAGGATGAGAATGTTCCGAGAAAAAAGTTCTTAAATTTCTGGAAAAACATGAATGTTTTTCTTCCTGTTTTGAAGCAGAAATTACAAGAGAAAAACTGGGCAACTTCCGGTATGATTCATGAAACTGCAAAAGCCAGAATTGTTGATTTTGCAAAAAATACCAATGAGCAATTTGTTTTTTGTGGATTTAATGCTTTTACTCCGGCCGAAGAAAAATTGGTGAGAAGTCTTTTACAATGGGATAAAGGCCAATGTTTTTTTCAGGCGGACCATTATTATTTTGATGATGAAAGACAGGAAGCGGGAAAATTCCTCAGGAATCATAAAATATGGAAAGAATTTAATGACAGCCGTGCTTTCCAATGGATTGAAGATGATTTTAATCAACCGAAAAATATAAAAGTTTACGAAGTTTCAGGAAATATTACCCAAACGAAAATTTTACCGGAAATTTTTAAAGAAATAGAAAATAAAACATTTTCAAATACGGCGGTTGTTTTATTGGACGAAAATTTACTTCCTGCAAGCTTAGATGTAATGTACAGTGTTCAAAATCTGAATATTACGATGGGATTTCCGTTGAAGAATCTTTCATTTTCCAATGCCGTTAAACAGCTTTTTTATCTTCAGAAACAGTTAGAGAAAAACAGGTCTTCTTATTACTACCGGGATATTTTTCCAATTCTTGAAGAGCTTCCAAAATCTATTGAAGATGAAGCAATTATCAATAATTTTAAAGCTAAAATAGAGGAGAGGAATATTGTTTATATTTCTAAAAAATTACTGAATGAGCTTCTTGGAGACCTTTCTTATTTTAATTTACTTCAAAAAGCGGATTCAACCAATGCTTATTTGGATGCACTGATTGAATTTTGTAAAAGAATAAAATGGCTTGAAATAGATGATATTCAGTATGAAAACATATCTCACTTCGAGAATGCCTTTAGGATCATAAAAAACCAATTATCACCATATCAATTTGAGATCAAAATGGAAACACTGGAAATTTTGATCAATCAGTATATTAATTCTGAAAGTATTGATTTTCAAGGTGAACCGCTGCGTGGATTACAAATTATGGGACTTTTGGAAACCCGTTTGCTGAATTTTGAAAATGTGATTATGCTTTCCGTAAATGAGGGGAAATTACCACTAGGAAATTCACAAAATACTTACATTCCTTTCGATATCAGAAAGTTCTTTGATCTTCATACGTTTTTGGAAAACGACAGTATTTATGCTTATCATTTTTACAGATTGATTCAGGATTCTAAAAATGTTCATTTGTTGTTCAACGCCTTAAGTTCTGGGATAAATACAGGTGAAAAAAGTAGATTTATCACGCAGATTGAAATGGAAAGTTCCCATCAAATTGAACATTTAATTATTGAGAATTCTTCCGAACCCATTATCACTCAACCGATCGAAATTTCGAAAACCGATATCGTTCTTGAAAGGCTTCAGAAATGGAAGCAAAAAGTTTCCGCTTCACACCTTACAAGTTACCTTTATAATCCTATAGATTTTTATCTTTCCAAGATTTTAAATGCTTCGGAAACCGATGAAATTGAAGAAGAATTATCAATTAGAAATTATGGAAATTTAGTCCATTACACGCTTCAAGAAGTTTATGAAATATTAAAGGGTAAAATATTAAAGGAAAGTGATTTAAAAGATTCAATTAAAGCAATAGATAACTATATTGAAATTGCTATTGACAAGCTAAAACACCAGCCCGAATTTTATGAAAAAGGGATGAATTTCATTCATAAGGCGATTGCAAAAAAAGTAATTGAAAGCATTCTTAATTACGATCTTGAATTGGTAAAAAAAGGAAATAAACTCGAGATTCTTGAAATTGAAAAACGCTTTGAAAATATAGATTTTTATCTTGATGAAACTGATAAAATTTCTTTCTTTGGATTCATTGACAGGATTGATAGATTGAACGGGACTTTAAGAATTATTGATTATAAAACCGCTAAAATTAAAAATCTTACTGTAAAAATCGATGATACCAATGTAGATGAATATTTCCATAGCAATGACCGAAAACAGGCGCTCCAACTATGTATTTATCAATATGTTGTACAGAATCTTCCGGAATTTTGGGGCTTTCCGGTCGAGACAGGAATCTGGAGTTTTGCTGAAGCCCGAAAAGGGGTTGCTTCTCTCCAATTTGAAAAAGGAAATATCGATGATGCTATGAAATCGGTTAAAAGTCTTATTCAGGAAATCTTGAATCCTGATATTCATTTTACGGAAACGATTAAACCATATTCAACGTAAGAAATGCACCTCAGTTGAAGTGCATTTTGTTGTAAAATATATTGTTAATCAGATTATTAATTGCTATAATTTCACTTTTTTATTAACAATTTTTCCGTTTTTCAAAGTTGTATTGACAAGGTAAATTCCGGATTCTAAACTATTGGTGTTAAAATTATTCTTGTTAACTTCAAGATTTTGAATCAAAGCTCCTGAAATACTGTAGATTGCAATATTTTTTATTTCCTCTTTAGACTTTATAAAGATTTGTTTATTCTGAGTAAAGATATTTAAGCTTTCCCCCGAAGTAGTATTCCCAATTTCCTTATTAAACTGAAGATTGTAAAATTGAGTTACAATTTCAAATGTATAATTCTGATTTTCAATAGTATTTAAATCAATTCCTCCATCCTGAATATATTGTTCCTGAGAAATTGTTTTAACAAGATTTTTATTTTCATCAAAAATATTAACTGCTTTGAGTTCTTCCTGGTTTATTTTTAATGATAAAATATTTTTGTTGAAAGATTTTACAATTTCATTTTCTTCAATTGTTTTTGGAGTATTTTTAATATAAGGAACAAACTGAGTTGTATTATTTTCAGAAAGTTTTAACAAGTAAACTCCATCTTTTAATGTAGAAAGATTATTGCTTACGGCTGTTTTGTTTTGTGAATTTTCTTTATTAAAATCAGTAATTTCAATTAATTCTTTTCCTTTCAAGTCAGGTTTTATTTGAGAATTGTAAATGGTATTAACCAAAGATGGATTATTTGTAGAATTTTTTGAAGTCAACATTGCCCATTCATTGAAAAGACCTCCGCTTCTCAGCATATTAAATTTCGCATTTGATGCCAACACAAACGGAAGAATACCACCGACGTGACCTAATGGCCCCCAATAAAACGCTTCAAGCTTGTATTTATTAAGATCCCACCATGGATAATAACCCTGTTGTGTAATTAGGGTTTTTGAGGTATTTTCAGGGTGAATGGCAAGATCAACAGTTGAATGTCCTAATGTAGTAGGGGTTTTGTTGTACCAATCATATACATCACTTGCCCGTACACATTGTCTTAATTTACTGTTTTGATTATTAGTTACTTCCGTTATAAAACTTGTTGTAAATAATTTTCTCCAAATCACAGGTCCCCAAAGCATGCCACCATTTTCCTGAAGTATATGATAGTTGTATTTATCAAGGTATTCCGGAGAGATTACCTCTGAAATATTGTTGGTATAACTCTTGTAACCCAGATCATTACACGTATTTAATACATTTGCAAGAAAAGAAGAGAACGGGTAAATTTCTTTTTCCACAACTCCTTTTTGTAATGTCGCACCGGAAAAATCGTAAGGCCCGTCTCCCATATAAGCATATTTAAATTTTAAATTAGTTGGGTTAGAAATGCTTAATTTTTTTAAGGTTGACATGGCAGCGTGTCCTCCCTGAGAATATCCGGAAATAAAATATTCATCATAGCGCTTTACACCTTGTTGCATAAGAATTTTATTGGCTGCCGTTACAAAATCTACCGTTGCGCTGGCCTCGGTAGGATAGTGTACGTATGGGTGCGTTCCCTGGCCGGTTCCCATCCCTACATAGTCGGGAGCCATCAGAATATAACCATTAAGGACATAGGAAAGCTCTACTGCAAAGCCAATTGAAGAAACGCCTTTTAAATTTGAGGGAACGTTATTCCTGTTATCCGTTGTACCGTGCTCGGAAACTACTGTTGACAGCTTATAATTCACTTTAGGATACATAATAAGTCCGGTAGCTTTTACTAAAATATTTTTCTCATTTTTAGTATAATAGGTTACTTTATAGGCTCTTACACCAACATTAAAACCATTCAGGTAACTTGTAAAATCCGGTGTATTCTGATCTCCGAGATTATTTGAAATAAAATTAGCAACGCCTTGTGGAGTAAGGTCCAGCTTCTGTTCGACACTGAAAACGTCTCCTGCATGTTGGGAAAAATAAAAAGGGGCAGTGATCCCCGATAAAATAATAAGGATTTTTTTCATAATTTGATTTTTTTGTGCTGTTAAATTATATTTTTAAAATAAAACTTTAGAAATTCTTAATATTAATAACTATTCATTGAATACAAGTTCTTTGATTTTTGCTAAAAAGAAAAAGAGCCCGACTTCAGTTAGACTCTTTATTTATCAATGTTTTTTCTATTTAAAAAGCGTTAATCCCAGTAATATCCAACCCTGTAATTAATAAATGAACATCGTGAGTTCCCTCATAAGTAATCACCGATTCAAGGTTTGCGGCGTGTCTCATCATAGGGAATTCACCCATAATGCCCATTCCGCCAAGGATTTGTCGGGATTCTCTTGCGATATCAATAGCCATTCTCACGTTATTTCGCTTTGCCATTGAGATTTGCGCCGGAGTTGCCTTATGGTCGTTTTTAAGTGTTCCTAATTGTAAGCAAAGTAACTGAGCCTTAGTAATTTCCGTTAAGAATTCAGCTAGCTTTTTCTGTTGAAGCTGGAAAGATCCGATTGGTTTTCCGAACTGTTTTCTTTCCTTAGAATACTGAACAGCAGTACAATAGCAATCAATTGCAGCACCAATTACGCCCCAAGAAATACCATATCTTGCTGAATTTAAACAAGATAAAGGTCCTTTCAATCCGGTAACGTTCGGAAGTAGATTCTCCTTAGGAACTTTTACATTATTAAATACCAATTCTCCTGTTTTTGAAGCTCTTAAGCTCCATTTATTATGAGTTTCGGGTGTTGTAAAACCTTCCATTCCTCTTTCAACGATCAATCCCTGAACTTTTCCATCTTCATTTTTAGCCCAAACAACAGCAATATCGCAAAGAGGAGAGTTGGTGATCCACATTTTTGCTCCATTCAGAAGATAATGATCACCCATATCTTTAAAATTCGTTTCCATAGAACCCGGATCCGAACCATGATTAGGCTCTGTAAGACCGAAAGAACCAATCATTTCTCCGGAAGCCAGTTTGGGTAAATATTTTCTTTTTTGCTCCTCAGAACCAAATTCATTAATAGGGAACATCACCAGTGAACTCTGTACAGAAGCCGCAGAACGCACCGCAGAATCACCTCTTTCCAATTCCTGCATAATGAGTCCGTAAGAAATCTGATCAAGGCCAGAACCGCCATATTCAACCGGAATATATGGGCCTAAAGCTCCAATTTTCCCTAATTCTCTCATTAAGCCCGGCAAATCTGTATGATTTTGTGCAGCCTGATCAATTTGAGGCATTACAAAACTTTCCACCCAGTCTCTTACAGATTGACGAATAAGTTTATGTTCTTCAGTAAGTAAAGCATCGATCCCAAAATAATCTGGAATGCTTGTAAGGGAATAATATGACATTGTAATTTAATTTCCCTAAAAGTAACACTTTTCAGTATTTCAGGAAAATTTTTTTTAGATGGGCGTGAATGGTTGATTATTAATTGTTTAATCAGATATTTAATTTAAAAAATATGTAAATTAATTTTCGTCTTCGTTGGAAATAGGGTATTGGCTGGTGGAATTATGGATCTTTGATTTAAATTTATATAAATAAGGAGCTTTATTAGCTGAACCGTCGTATAACTTTTCCATCCGATCTAAAATATTTAGACTCAATATCTTACGTTGAAAATTATTTCTCCTGAATGTTTGCCCTAAAATCGTTTCGTACAAGGATTGAAGGTCTTTCATAGTAAATTTTTCAGGAAGAAGATTACTTGCCGCCACTTCGGTATTGATGTTCATTCTAAGGTATTCAAGGCCGGTTTCGATGATTCTGTCGTGGTCAAAGGCCATTTTTGGAAGATTATCTACTTCAAACCATTCACAACTTTCATTGAAAGCATCAGGAAACGTATTCGCCATAGAAAAATCAATCAAACTACAGTATCCAACGGTGATGAAACGCTGGAAAATCCAGTGATCTTTAGGAATTTCAATTCCTTTATTATTTAAAAGAATCTGGTGAACATTATTCTCCGTTCTGTCGATTCGCCCGAATGTATGAAACTGTTTCAGGAAAATACCTTTAAGATGTGTTCTTTCATGTAAAACACGTTCTGCAGCCTCCCGAAGATCTTCATCATTAAAAACAAAACCGCCGGGAAGTGACCACAAATCCAGGTCGTGGTACTTCAAAAGCAAGACTTTCAGGATATTATTATGAAAACCAAATATGGTGCAGTCAACAGACACATGAGCTACAAAGTCTTTTGTATCAATGAGTTCCTGGAGAGTTTCTTTATTTTTTTCGTTCTTGATTTTCATGGCAGTAAAAATAAAATTATTTTCCAAATGTTTTATCAGCAAGTTTAAAATAAATTAAACTTATCGTAAATAGCACAATTACAGCCATTAAAATATATAATGAATAAAAGCTTAAAAGCTGGTTTCCAAATAAAACGGACATAATAATTGAGCTGACGGAGCTTCCCAGAGATGAAAAAATGACAATTAAAGAGGTAAAAAGATTGGCTTTGGTTTTATCGATCTGCGCAATCATTTTTGAATTGATAACAGGATATAGCGGCGATAAAAATAGCCCTAATACAGGAAATAAGAACAACAACATTTTTGAATTGTCTTCATCAAAAAATTGTATTCCGATGATAATAATTAAGACTAAAATGATTAATGTCGAGCATAAAACATAATATTTCGGTAAAGAAAATCTCTGGATAATATTTGCGGTGATTGTTCTTCCAACATAAGAAAAAAGCGCCAAAAAAGATGAAGCCTGAAGCGCAAAAAAGGAATTAACTTTCAAATGGTTTTTATAAAAAGAAGGCAACCAGGAATTAAAGCTCTGTTCAACAAAAACTATTGAAAAGATAACAGCCAAGAATATAATAATTAAAGGATTAATTAATTTTGAGAGATCTTTGATAATACTTTCCTTCTCTGTTTTTATAGGTTCGGAAATCGGTAGTTTCGAAAATAAAAATATGGTTACGGCAGATAAAACAGAAATAGATAAAAACCCGAATTTCCAAAATTCAGAAAACTGACTCGAAATTAGCCAACCAAAACCTGTATTGACCACAAAAATCCCGATCATGAATGATGCTTCCACATTGTTCATGGTCTTCGCAAGAGATTTTTCGTCTGAAATATTGTTTCTGATAATCCCAAAAACACAAATTTTTCCAATTGCAAAACAAGTCCCGATAATTGCAAACCAGAGCTTATAAAACCAAAATACTTCTACAAAAGGCAAAATAAGTGAACAAATCCCAACAATTGTTAACGCCAAAATCAATGCTTTTTTTGTCCCGATTTTACTGATAAAATTTACCGCAAAAAGTGAAATAAACGCAATTGGAAGATCCTTAAAAGATTCTAAAAATCCAAGTTTGTCATAAGTGATTTTTGCATCCGAAAGTTGAAGGATCACAATACCCATGCAGTTTAAGACCATTGAGAAAATTAAAAAAGTAAGCTTTAAGGGGAGTGAAATATTGGTGAGCTTGGTCGTCATTTTGGGGACTGTTTTTATTATATTTTTGGAAAAATTTACAGATTATTGTGTAAAATTTATGCCTTTGAAGTCCCAAAAATAAACGAAATATTAAAATATTTATTAATAAAATGTTAATTATTTAAAAAAAAATATATTTTTATTGTCTCAATTTGAGAATTAAAAAACTAACTGTATATGAATGTAAAAATATCAAGAAGTTTGGGTATGGTCGCAGTGCTTTATTTCACTGCAAATTTCAGCGCCCAAAACACAGCGAGTGATACTGTTTCCAAAGAGACAAAAATCGAGGAAGTGGTAATGATCGGTTACGGTACTCAAAAGAAGAGTAATGTAACGGGAGCGATCTCAAGTATTAAAGCCAGCGATATCGACAATGCTCCTGCAGCTGGTAGACCAGAACAGGTATTGCAGGGTAGGGCTGCTGGTGTGAGCGTAATATCAAACTCCGGGCAGCCTGGAACTGCTGCTACGGTTCGTGTACGGGGTATTACCAGTTTTGGTGCAGGAAGTAATGATCCGCTTTGGGTAGTTGACGGAATTGTAGTGGATAATATCGGATGGTTGAATCAATCTGATATTGAAGGAATGGAAATTTTAAAAGATGGTGCTTCTGCAGCAATTTATGGGGTTTCCGCCGCAAAAGGTGTGGTTCTCATTACTACCAAAAAGGGTGCAAAAGGAAGGATGAATCTTTCTTATAATGGTTTCTTTGGTGTTGGAAGTGCAGCTAAAAAGCTGGATTTATTAAATGCGACACAATATGCAACTATCATGAATGAAGCTAATGCCAATGATGGTAAACCTCCAATGTTTTTAAATCCAGGTGCTTTAGGAACAGGAACAGATTGGCAGAAGCAAATATTCAATACAGCACAACGACAATCTCATGAGTTCAGTATAAGTGGAGGAAACGATAAGTCTACTTTTTTTACTTCATTTGGATATTACGATCAGGAAGGAATTGTAATGAGAGACATTTCAAATTACAAGAGACTTAATGCGAGATTTAATTCAACTCATAAAGTTTTTGACTTTTTAACAATAGGGCAAACTTTTGCATATACTCACGTAAAATCACAGGGTATTAATGATAATAATGAATTTGGAGGGCCTTTAAGTTCTGCAATCAATCTAGATCCGACTACACCTGTTGTTGTAACGGATGTTGGTAGCCAACCTTTCCCGAGTGACTATACAAATAATGCAAATATCATAAGAGATCCCAACGGAAATCCTTACGGAATATCACACTATGTAAGTAAAGAGATGTCCAATCCATTAGCATTCCAAGAAACTCAAAGAGGACGATACAAATGGTCTGATGATATTGTTGCTAATGTTTTTGGTGATTGGAAAATTAATAAAAATTTCAATTTTAAATCAAGTGTAAACGGGAAGTTGGCTTATTGGGGAAATCAGGCATTTACTCCAAAGTCATATTTAAGTTCTGCTAATTCCAATTCAACGAACAGTTTATTTAGAGAAATCCAGAGAAAATTTGAATGGAACACAGAAAATACCCTTACTTATCAGAATAAGTTTGGATTGCATAGCTTAAATGTATTATTAGGACAAGGATATTATGAATACAATATTTCCTATGGACAAAATACGACTTACAAAAATCTTCCAACAAATGATTGGCAGGATGCATCATTCAATTTTGATATTTCGCCGACTGATAAAAGCTCAAATGCATGGGATGGAAAAGAAACACACAAAGCTTCTTATTTTGCAAGGGTAGTTTATGATTATGACAACAGATATCTTTTCACAGGAACGGTTCGTAGAGATGGATCATCAAAGTTTGGAAGAAACAACCATTGGGGAACTTTCCCGGCTATGTCCTTAGGATGGAATGTATCTAATGAAAGTTTCTGGCCCGAAAATAATGTGGTAAACAGCTTAAAATTAAGAGGAGGCTATGGGGTATTAGGAAATGATGCTATTTCAGATTTCCAATTTGCCAACTTTTTAGTTGCTGGAAGTAATTATACTTTCGGAGATAATATTATCCGAGTTGGATATGCACCAAGTACTTTGGAAAACCCGGATTTAAAATGGGAAAGAACTTCGCAATTTAATATTGCTGCAGACCTTAAAATCTTCAGAAATTTTGATTTAAGTGTTGACCTTTACAGAAAAAAGAGCACAGATATCTTGAGACAAGTTGAAGTTCCTGGGTATTTAGGATTAATTAATAATCCATGGAGGAATATCGGCGATATGAACAATGACGGGATAGAAGTAACTTTGGGCTACAAAAAAAATTGGGGTGACTTTGGTATTTCTGCAAATGGTAATTTCGCATACTTAAAAAATGAAATTACTAGACTTGAAGGTGGAAAAGAATATGTAAATTTTGCATCTTTCCAAACTCTTGGAACTGTTTCCAGACTACAGGTTGGTCAATCATACGGTTCTTTTTATGGATACCAAAACTTAGGCGTTTTCCAGAATCAGGCAGAAATCGATGCATATAAAAACTCTAATGGAGGACTGATTCAGGCTAATGCCAAACCTGGTGATTTCAAAAGATTAGATGCCAACGGAGATGGTAAAATTGATGAAGCGGATTATGTGAATCTTGGTAATTCTGTACCTAAATATACATTTGGATTCACCTTAAATATGAATTACAAGAATTTTGACCTTATGGTATTTGCGCAAGGACAGGCTGGAAATAAAATTTTCCAGGGTTTAAGAAGACTTGATATTCCGGAATCTAACTATCAGACTGCAATTCTTGATCGTTGGACCGGCGAAGGAACATCTAATACAATTGCCAGGCTAACCAAAGATGATCCAAATCAGAACTATACCAGAATGTCGGATTATTATCTTCAAAAAGGAGATTATTTACGTTTAAAATTGGTTCAGATAGGATATACACTTTCTAAAGATGTTGCAAAAACTATTGGTGCTTCCAAAATAAGATTTTATGTAACTGGAGAAAACCTGGTAACTTTTACAAAATATACAGGTTATGATCCTGAGATTGCCGGTGGTGATACTTTTGGTATTGACAGAGCTTATTATCCACAAGCAAGAACCTTCCTTTTCGGTGCTAATGTTCAATTTTAATTAAAAAAAAATGAAAAATAAAAATTTTATATATAAAAGTGTTTCTGTTTTAATGCTTGCAGGTATTGGTTTTGGAGCTGTTTCTTGTAACAACAGCAATCTTGAAGATGTACAAAACACAGGAACTTTTGATTCTGATAACTATTTTCAAAACGAAGAACAATCATTTTCCGGTTTAGTTGCTACTTATGATATGTTGAGAAAATACTCTGGTGGATTCGAAAATATGGTAACATTCTTTAATGGTGCTTCAGATGATTTCTATTCAGGAGGAGGAAATTCTTCAGATGGAGCAGGAATTCAGGGATTTTCAAACTATACGATAAACCCTATCATTATGCCGGCAAGTTACTGGAAAGATTATTATCAGGGAATTGCAAAAGCAAATCTTCTGTTGGATAGAATTCCTAATGCAAATATGAATGATCAGACAAGAAAAAGATTTATTGCAGAAGCTAAAGTTTTAAGATCATTATATTATTTTGAGTTGCTTAGGATGTTCAAAAATATCCCTATGATTTTAAAACCTATTCTGGTGACAGATGATTATTATAATATTCCTCAAGCTAAACCAGAAGATGTTTATAATCAAATTGAAGGAGATATTCTTTCTGCTATTGATGATCTTCCTGTGAGTATTAGTCCCAGCAACAAAGCCGAATTAGGAAGAATTACTCAAGGCTCAGCTCGCGCTATTCTAGGTAAAATTTATTTATATGATAATAAAAAAGCTTTAGCTGCAACTCAATTTGAAATGGTGAATGGTACTCCTGGCCAGACGAGTCAATATGGTTATCATTTAGTAGCAAACTTTGCTGATCTTTGGGTTGTTGACAATAAATTTACTACAGAATCTGTTTTAGAAGTCATGCATACTAATTTAAGTAATGCTGATTGGGGATTTTGGGGTACAGGAAAAGATGAAGGAAACTCAGTTAATCAAATGGTAGGAATTATTTCTTACGGTCTTGTAACCCAGCAACCTCCTTTACCACCTAATGATGCTCCAAGCATACATAAAGGTTGGGGATTCAACCCTGCTACAGATGATTTGTTTAATTTTATGCAGGGAGATCCACGTTTAGCTGCTACAATTTTTAACGCAAAAGCATTAGTACAACAAAATAAAATTACATATTCTGCAGGTTTTAAGGATACAGGATATTTCTTAAATAAATATCTGCCAAGAACATCAGACGAGTCCACACAACCGGGAGCTCAGGAGCTAAACTTCCGTCAAAATTACATAGCAATCAGATTAGCAGACACCTATCTAATGGAAGCAGAAGCTTTAAATGGCTCCGGAGCAAGAGCACAGGCATTATTAGACGCTGTGAGAGCAAGAATAGGATTAGCTTCCGTTCCGGTTTCTATGCAGGCTATTAAAGACGAAAGAAGGAGAGAATTGGCAGGAGAAGGTCACAGATGGTTCGATTTGGTAAGATGGGGAGATGCGCCGGCAAAGCTAGGCACAAGAGGATTTACAGCAGGGAAAAATGAAATACTTCCAATTCCGTTCAACGAAATGACTAATACGGCATTACAGCAAAATCCCGGCTATTAAAAATGAAGTTTCACAATTTATATAGTTTCTTTTTAAAAAGTACTGCACTGCTATTTGGTGGTGTGGTACTTTTACCATTTTCATCCTGTTCATCAGTTCGCACAACAGAAAACCAGGTTCAATCCTGGCTTACTAAAGGCGATGAAAGTGTTAAACTTCAGCAGCAGCTTCCTATTGCATTTGTAAAAACTTCAAATAACTTTCAGAATATTGAAATTGACGACTCTCAAAAATTTCAATCTATTGATGGTTTTGGATATACATTAACGGGAGGAAGTGTCGAAGTGATCAACCGTCTTTCACCAGCAAAAAGAAAAGCGTTGTTGAATGAACTCTTTGGAAATGATAAAAATTCTATTTCAGTAAGTTATTTAAGATTAAGCATTGGTGCCTCAGATTTGGATAGCGAAGTTTTCTCTTACGATGACTTACTGGAAGGACAAACAGATCCTTCTCTTTCAAAGTTCAGCTTAGCAAGAGATAAAAATCTGATTGCTATGTTAAAAGAAATTTTAACAATAAATCCAAAAATTAAAATCATTGCCGCACCTTGGTCAGCTCCTGTTTGGATGAAAGACAACGGAAAATCTAAAGGAGGCAGTCTAAAACCTGAATTTTATGATGTTTATGCAAAATATTTTGTAAAATATATTCAGGAAATGCAGAAAGAAGGAATTACTATCGATGCAATAACTCCACAAAACGAACCTTTGCATCCGGGAAATAATCCAAGTCTTTACATGCCTTCAGATCAACAAAAAGACTTTATTAAACAAAGTTTAGGTCCTGTTTTTAAATCTAATAATATTAAAACTAAAATTGTAGTTTACGACCACAACTGCAACAAACCCGAATACGTAACAAATATTTTAAGCGATTCCGAAGCTTCTCAATATATTGATGGTTCTGCTTTTCATTTGTACGAAGGTGAAATTTCAGCTTTATCCAATGTTCATGACGCTTTTCCGGATAAAAATTTGTATTTTACGGAGCAATGGACGGGTGCGAAAGGAACTTTTAATGAAGATCTGAATTGGCACACCAAAAATGTTATCATCGGTTCTATGAGAAATTGGAGCAAAATTGCTTTAGAATGGAATGTAGCAAGTGATCCGCAATATAAACCTCATACAGATGGAGGCTGCACAGAATGTAAAGGAGCAATTACTGTTTCCGGCAGTGAAAATTTCACTAGAAATGTTGCTTATTATATCATTGCTCACGCTTCGAAATTCGTTCCTGCAAATTCTCAGAGGATAGCCTCCACTCAAACTGATAATCTTTCGACGGTAGCTTTTAAAACGCCAGCCGGAAAAATAGTTTTGATTGTACAGAACAACAGTAAAACTGACGAAAAATTTAACATTAAATATAATCAAAAAACAGCTCCTGTCACAATTTCGGGAAGCTCAACAGCGACATATATTTTTTAAAATAAAATCATGAAGAGAGTTTATTTCTTATTAGCAATTACAGCATTTGGGATGAATGCATTCGGGCAAAAGACAATCGATCAGAAAGTTTCTGAGATATTGTCTAAAATGACGTTAGAAGAAAAAGTAGGCCAGTTGGTTCAATACAGTGGTTTTGAATACGCTACAGGTCCTCAGAATTCCAATTCTGCAAATGTTTTAAATGAAATAAAACAAGGCAAAGTCGGTTCCATGCTCAATGTAGCGGGAGCTGAAGAGACCAGAAAATTTCAGGAATTAGCGTTGAAATCAAGATTAAGAATCCCTTTACTATTCGGTCAGGACGTTATTCATGGATACAGAACAACATTTCCGGTGAATCTGGGTCAGGCTGCAAGTTGGGATTTAGGATTAATAGAAAAATCAGAAAGAATTGCAGCGACCGAAGCTTCGGCTTACGGGATTCACTGGACTTTTGCTCCCATGGTCGACATCGCCAGAGACCCGAGATGGGGAAGAGTGATGGAAGGTTCCGGGGAGGATACATATCTGGGAACTCAGATTGGCTTGGCCAGAATCAGGGGTTTTCAGGGGAAAGGTCTTGGAAATCTTGACGCGATTATGGCTTGTGCAAAACATTTTGCAGCATACGGAGCGGCAGTTGGCGGAAGAGATTACAACTCCGTTGATATGAGTTTAAGACAATTAAACGAAACCTATTTGCCTCCTTTCAAAGCGGCGGCAGAAGCTGGTGTTGCCACTTTTATGAATTCTTTTAATGATATTAATGGAATTCCCGCAACAGCGAATAAATACATTTTAAGAGATTTATTAAAAGGAAAATGGAATTATAAAGGCTTTGTAGTTTCAGATTGGGGAAGTATCGGTGAAATGGTTCCTCACGGCTATGCAAAAGACAATAAAGAAGCTTCCGAAAAAGCAATAAATGCCGGCACTGATATGGACATGGAAAGCCGTGCTTACATGGCTGAACTTCCAAAGCTGGTTCAGGAAGGAAAAGTTGATCCGAAATTGATTGATGATGCCGCGAGAAGGATTTTAGTTAAGAAATTTGAAATGGGATTATTCGATGATCCTTACAGATTCAGCAGCGAAAAAAGACAGAAAGAGCAATTAAATAACAAAGAACACAGAAAATTCGGAAGAGAATTTGGTTCAAAAAGTATTGTTTTGCTTAAAAATAAGGGAAATATTCTTCCTCTTTCAAAATCAACGAAAACTGTTGCTTTAATCGGACCTTTCGGTAAAGAAACTTCCGCGAATCACGGTTTCTGGTCAATTGCTTTTAAAGATGATAACCAAAGAATTGTTACGCAGTTTGACGGAATTAAAAATCAGTTAGACAAAAACTCAACGTTACTTTATGCAAAAGGCGCAAACGTTGACGATCAGGACAAATCCATGTTTGCAGAAGCTGTTGAAACGGCAAAAAAAGCAGACGTTGTCATTATGACTTTAGGGGAAGGCCACGCGATGAGCGGTGAAGCAAAAAGCAGAAGCAACATCCATTTTTCAGGCGTTCAGGAAGATTTATTGAAAGAAATTGCAAAGACCGGAAAACCGATTGTTCTAATGATCAATGCAGGAAGACCTTTGGTTTTTGACTGGGCGGCAGATAATATTCCGGCGATCATGTATACGTGGTGGCTGGGAACGGAAGCAGGAAATTCCATCGCAGATGTTCTTTTCGGAACTGTAAATCCGGGCGGTAAATTACCAATGACTTTCCCAAGAACGGAAGGGCAAATTCCTGTTTATTACAATCATTACAACACAGGAAGACCCGCAAAAAATAACACCGACAGAAACTATGTTTCGGCTTATATCGATTTGGATAATGACCCGAAATTCCCGTTTGGTTTTGGGTTGAGTTATACAACTTTTAAATATTCCGATATGAATTTAAGTTCGACAAATCTTAAAGGAAATCAGACATTGAATATCAATGTAAATGTTGCCAACACCGGAAATTACGATGGGGAAGAAGTGGTACAGTTGTACATCAGAGACCTGTTCGGAAAAGTGGTAAGACCTGTGAAGGAACTGAAAAATTTCCAGAAAGTTTTCATTAAAAAAGGAGAAAGTAAGACGATCAATTTTACATTAACTCCGGAAAATCTGAAATTCTACGACGATGAACTGAACTTTGATTGGGAAGGCGGAGAATTCGATATCATGGTCGGAACCGATTCTCAACATATTCAGACAAAAAGAATTAATTGGTCAAAATAAAATTATTTTACTTACTGAGAGCGGGATAAAACCCGCTTTTGGTGGTAGAAGATTTAAGTAAAATTAAAGTAATTTTTTTAACGCAAAGATTAAATAATAAATTACAAATTTTAAGGAGCAGAGGACTAATCAACTTTGGTGATTTTTATGGAGCTAGCTTAATCAGCGACTTTTTCGCAATTCTTTGCTCCTTAAAATAAAAAGTAATTTAAATAAGCCTTTGCGTTAAAAAAAAACAGCAGTATCAGACATTAAACTCTAATTTTGAACATGAAATTCCAATATATTTTTAATCTAATAATCGGAGGAAGCTTACTTTTTTCACTTTCAAATTGTGCTTCAAACAAGCCGGATTCCAATAAAAAATTAATCTGGAATGATGAATTTAATGGAAAAGGTTTACCCGATTCATCAAAATGGAATTACGATGTCGGAGGTGATGGTTATGGAAATAATGAAGCTCAGTTTTACACTAAAAACCGTTTGAAAAATGCAAGAATGGAAAACGGAAACCTTATAATTGAAGCCAAAAAAGAGAATTGGGAAAAGAATAAATATACTTCTGCAAGGCTTTTAACCAAGGGGAAATTTTCCTTTCAATATGGAACCGTTGAAGTCAGGGCAAAGCTTCCGAAAGGTCGCGGAACATGGCCTGCTATCTGGATGATGAGCGAGAAAATGAAAAAATGGCCCGATGACGGCGAATTGGATATTATGGAGCATGTTGGTTTTAACCAGGGATATATTCACGCTTCTGTGCATACAAAAAAGTACAATCATATCATCGGAACTCAGAAAACCGATACATTAATTGTAAAAGATGCAAGTGAGAAATTTCACGTATACAAAGCGGTTTGGACACCGGAAAAGATTGACGTTTATATTGATGATCAAAAATTTTTCACTTATGAAAATAAGGAAAAGACGTATGAAGCGTGGCCGTTTGATCAGCCTTATTTTATCATTTTAAACCTGGCGGTCGGAGGATTTTGGGGTGGAAAAGAGGGAATTGATGACAGTGTTTTTCCTCAGAAATATTACATCGATTACGTAAGAGTATATAAAAATGACTAATGTTAAGATTCTCCTCTTTTGGAGGGGTGGCTAATTATATAAATAGAAGAAAAGAAGAAAGAAGAAATAATGAAGAAACTAATCGTAAGTTGTTTTGTAGTCGGGATGACTTTCAATGCAAATGCACAACAGTACTGGAAAAAGAATGCAGGAAAAACAGCGAAAGTTTTTCTTACAAATTCTAAAACCAATGAAAAAATGGCTGATAAAGGAATGGTAAAATTTGAAAAAATGGGTCAGCCTAAAGAAACGGATGCCTGTATTTTTGTGGATCCGGATTTTAAATATCAAAAATTAATTGGAATTGGTGGTGCGATCACGGATGCATCCGCTGAAACTTTTTATAAACTTCCAAAAAATAAACAGAAAGAAATTATTGAGGCTTATTATGGGAAAAATGGGTTGGGATATACGGTTGTCCGCACAAATATGAATTCATGTGACTTTTCCAGTGATTCTTATACATATGTAACAGAAAATGATAATTCACTGAAATCTTTTAATGTTGCTCATGATGAAAAATATAAAATTCCGATGATTAAAGAAGCTCAAAAGGCAATCGGAAATAATTTTACATTTTATTTTTCACCCTGGAGTCCACCGGCCTGGATGAAATCCAACAAGAGTATGCTGAAGGGCGGAAGGTTGGAAAATCAATACTACCAGACCTGGGCAGATTATTATATTAAATTCATCAAAGAATACGAAAAAAGAGGAATTAATGTTTGGGGACTTACGGTTCAGAACGAGCCAATGGCTACACAAACTTGGGAATCATGTATTTACACTGCGGAAGAAGAGGGAGCTTTCCTGAAAAACAATTTAGGACCAACGCTTTGGAAAAATGGTTTTAAAGATAAAAAAGTAATGATCTGGGATCACAACAGAGATTTAATTTATCAAAGAGCAACCACAACGTTAAGCGACCCCGAAACTTCAAAATATGCAGCAGGAATCGGCTACCACTGGTATGAAACCTGGAATAATAAAACGCAGCTTTTTGATAATTTAATTGAAACTCAAAGGGCTTTCCCGGATAAGTTTCTGGCTTTTACGGAAGGTTGTAAGGAGCAGTTTGATATGTCTAAAATTTATGATGTAAAACTGGGCGAATTGTATGGAAGAAATATGCTGAACGATTTCAATAAAGGAACTGCTTTATGGACAGACTGGAACGTTCTTCTTGACGAAACGGGTGGACCAAACCACGTCGGGAATTTCTGTTTTGCACCCATTATTGCTGATACAAAAACAGGAGAAATTCATTATACTTATGAATATTATTATGTAGGCCATGTTTCAAAATTCATTAAACCGAATGCGCAAAGAATCGGAAGCTCATCCAACAGAGCTGCTTTAACCTCAACTACTTTCATGAATGAAAACGGACAGTTAGTCACCGTAATTATGAATGATTCCGACAATGATATTGAAACCAATTTGTGGATTGAAGGGATGTCGGCGAAGTTGGCCGCACCAGCGCATTCTATACAGACCATAATTTTATAGACTTCATATTAACATTATTTTTTAAGGATTCGCGGCACCTTCGGTGCCGCGAATTTGTTTTCAATTTTATTTAAATATTAAATTAAGAAGCTTGTCTTATTTGAAACAAAAAACCGAAACAAAATTAATTGTTCCGGCTATATCTTTTTAAAATAAATTATTTACTATTTATTTTCGGTGTCGTATTTTTTGACAACTTTCTCCGTAACTCCTGTACTGCTGAAACCTCCGTCGTGGAAAAGATTCTGCATCGTTACTTTTTTGGTGAGATCTGAGAACATGCTTACACAGTAGTTCGCACAATCAAGGGCTGTTGCATTTCCTAGTGGCGACATATCTTCTGCGTATCCAAGGAAACCTCCGAAACCTTTCACACCGCTACCTGCCGTAGTTGGAGTAGGAGATTGTGAAATGGTGTTTACCCTCACTTTTTTCTCACCCCAATAATATCCGAAAGTTCTTGTAATACTTTCCAGATAAGCTTTGTTGTCGGCCATATCGTTGTAATCTGCGAAAGTTCTTTGGGCTGCAATGTAAGTAAGCGCCAAGATGCTTCCCCACTCATTCATACAGTTTTTCTCCCAAGCTACACGCATTACTTTGTGGAAGGAAACAGCGGATACATCCCAGCCTTTTTCCAACCAGTCGTAGTTCATTTCTGTATAATGTTTTCCTTTTCTCACATTTACGGACATACCGATGGAGTGAAGGATAAAATCAATTTTACCAAATTTTGCAACTGCAGCGTCAAAAAGTTTTTCCAGATCTTCTATAGAAGTGGCGTCTGCACCTACTGTTTCAGAGCCTGTTTTTTCTGCTAAAGCATTAAGTTCTCCCATTCTCATTGCGATAGGAGCATTAGATAAGATAAATTCAGCACCTTCTTCATGACATCTTTCTGCAACTTTCCATGCGATCGATTGTTCATTAAGGGCTCCAAAAATAATTCCCTTTTTGCCTTTAAGTAAACCGTATGACATAATTTTTTAATGTTTATTAATATTACAAATGTAGCAATAATTTGCGGTTGTCACATAATAAAAAACGGAGCCTTATATAAAAAGACTCCGTTTTTTTTGAAAATATTTATTTGACTGAAATTTTTAGTTGGTTTTCTTGTTCCATTCCGCTTTCACATCTTCTGCTGCGTCTTTGGTTTTTTCCCAGGCATCATTTGCCTTATCTTTTACATCTTCCCAGGCATCGGAAACATTATTTTTCACTCTGTCGAACCAATCTTCCTGCTGAGCTTCCTCATCATTGGCTCTTTTTTCATTAATATAATCCTTTGCCCTGTCAGCCAACTCATCAACTTTCCATTTTGCATTGTTTGCTGCATTCTTTAGAGAGTTCTCAGTATTGTTAACTGCATCTTCCGCTTTGTTGTATTCTGAATTGTTCATAATTGAATATTTTTGTGTGTTGATATAGTTTAAACAATAACCATTCCTAAAATTTTTATCCGTTGTTAAACTTTTCATAAAACTTTTTGGTGTAATCTCAGAACCTTTATTTGAATTAAATTTAAGTGAAACGTTTTTATTTGTCATTCCGTAGGAATCTAAGCGTTTAAATAATTAGTACAGTCTGAAACAAATAGTTGGATAATACTTAATTTGTAATTAAATTAATGTTAAAATATTAAAATATAAAATTCATGGAAAAAATACGCTGCAGCTGGTCCGAAAAAGACGATCTCTACAAAAAATACCACGATGAAGAGTGGGGAAAACCGGTTTATGATGACCACAAAATCTTTGAATTTTTAATTCTTGAAAGCTTTCAGGCAGGTTTGAGCTGGTATACCATTCTTTCTAAAAGGGAAAATTTCAGGGAAGCATTTGATCAGTTTAATTATAAAAAAATTGCAAAATATTCCGATGAAAAAGTGGAAGAACTGATGCAAAATTCGGGAATTATCCGAAACAGGCTTAAAATACTTGCAACAATTAACAATGCACAAAAATTTATAGAAGTTCAAAAAGAATTCGGAAGTTTTTCAAAATATATCTGGGATTTTGTTGGTGGAAAACCCATTGACAATAAACCGAAAACAATAAAAGATGTTCCTGCAACTACCCAAGTATCAGATTCTTTATCCAAAGATTTAAAAAAGCGCGGTTTTAAATTCATGGGCTCAACTGTCGTCTACGCGCACATGCAGGCAACCGGAATGGTGAATGATCACGTTGAAAATTGTTTCATCAGATTTCTTCCTTCAAAAATTTAAAATCTATTTAGAAATTAGTGGTTCTTATTGAAAAAAGGATCTCAAATAGAAATCCTTTTGTTGTTTTAAGCTATTAAGTTTATTTAATAATTCTATCCAAAACCCAGGTAATCAGGTTCTTTTCCGAAGCATGATGATCTGTGGAAAATTCGCCGCGTCTTCTGTTGGCAATGATGTTGTTTACGGTAATTGCCTTATGACCTAAAAGTTTAGATAAAGCATAAATTGCGGATGTTTCCATTTCAAAATTTGTAACTCCAAGTTCATTTAAAGTTTCCAAAAACTGATCATCAAGGGCTTTCAGTCGAAGCTGTCGTCCCTGTGGAGCGTAAAATCCGGGAAAAGTAGCCGTATTTCCATGATATTTTGCGTCTTTGTACAATTCTCCCAATTCCTCCGACCAGTCCGCGAAATAAAGCATCGGCTTGATTTTCTGATATGGAAATTTTTCTAAGAAATTTCTTGAAAATTCATTATCAAATTCATAATCCTGATAGAAATGCATCAACCCATCCAGTCCCACAACATTTTGAGTAACAAGCATATTATCCACCTGAACATCAGGATTCACGCTTCCGCAGGATCCCATTCTGAAAAGTTGAAGTGCAGCATGTTCAGTTTTAAATTCTTTGTTTTTAAGATCGATATTCACCAATGCATCAAGCTCATTCATCACAATATCAATGTTTTCCGTACCAATTCCGGTGGACATTACCGTAATTCTTTCACCTCTTAAAGTTCCTGTATGAGTATAAAATTCTCTTTTGTTTTTCTTAATCTCAATTTTGTCAAAATATTTTGAAACTTTCGCTACACGATCCGGATCGCCCACAAGGATGATTTTTTCAGCAATATCTTCGGGCAGAAGATTGAGGTGGTAAACGCTTCCGTCTTCATTCAGAACCAATTCGGAAGCGGCAAGTTTATTTAGCATAATATGTTTTTTATAGTTAAAATACTTAATTCAAATAAACCACAAAGTACACAAAAAATCTTCAGAAAATAAAACAACTAAAATTATTCTCAATATGAAATGTAAACATTATTTAATTCAGATTTAAAACTATAGTAACGTTTGATTAATACTTTTGCGCAAAAAATTTAATGAGATTTTATTCTTTAGCTATTATTATCTTGCTCACAGGTTTTGCAATAATGTCGTTCAACCCGACTTACAAAAGTGTTGAAAATGAAAATACTTTTGTTAATAAAGGCTTAACCGATTTTAAAACCAAGCTTGACAGATTAAAATCAGACGTTTATCAATTTTCTGAGGACAAAATTTCTCTTGAAGAGCTTCAAAAATCATTAAAAAGTACAAGAAATTCCTTCAAAGAAATCGAATTTTACGTAGCTTATCATTATCCGGAATTTACAAAAACTCACCTCAACGCGGCGCCATTATTTCATATTGAAGCAGCGGGAACAACCGCTTACACGCTTCCTCCCGAAGGTTTGCAGGTGTTGGATGAATTGATATTTTCTGATGAAGCAGCAGAAAAAAAGGAAGAAATCAAGACGATTACGGATTTTCTGTACAACAGTTTTGCAAGTTTTTATCTAAGTTCGGTTAAAAACGGTTTAAGCAAAGGAAATAATAAGACTTTACCTTTAAGAATTGAGTTGATAAGAATGTACAGCCTCGGTGTAACCGGCTTTGATACACCCGGTTCATTGAATACTTCTGAAGAAGCAACCCACGCTTTCTTAGGAATGAAAAAATACATTAATGATGATCCTTACTTTAAAAATTATAATGTTCAGAAAGCAAATACAATTTTAACGGAAGGAATCGATTATCTTTCAAAAAATACCGATTTCGAGGCTTTTGACAGAATAGAATTCTATAAAAAATATATTCAGCCTTTGTATGAAGAATTCGGAAATTGGGACGGAAGAAGTGACGACCTGAAAGAATTTTCCGGTTGGAATGTCAATAATAAAAACCTTTTCAGCAGCGATTTTCTGGATCCGTATTTTTACACTTTGTTAAAACAAAACGAAGATAATGCAGAGCTGAGAAAATTAGGAAAAGAAATTTTTTACGATCAAAACCTGAGCGATAACGGAAAAATGAGCTGTGCAACCTGCCATTTACCGGAAAATGCCTTTACGGATTTAAAAGCAAAATCTCAAAGTAATGTGGAAGGAAAAACGGTTCTAAGAAATTCTCCTTCTTTATATAATGCAGTTTTTGCGAAAAGATTTTTCTATGATTTAAGGGCTTTTTACCTTGAACAACAAGCGGAACACGTTATTTACAACGAAGATGAATTCAATACAAGCTATGAAAGCATCATTAAGAAGTTAAAAACAAAGCCGGAATACAAAAAAGCATTCAAAACAGCTTTTAAAAACGGAAATATCAGTAAAGAAAACTTTTCTAAGGCCTTAAGTTCTTATGTGGCGTCTTTATATTCTTTTGAAAGTGATTTTGATAAATTCATGAGAAATGAAAAAGAAATTTCATCTGATGCTAAAAAAGGGTTTAATTTATTCATGGGAAAAGCCAATTGCGCAACATGCCACTTCGCTCCGAACTTTTCAGGATTAGTTCCGCCATTTTTTAATGAAAATGAATCTGAAGTCTTAGGAATTACCACAAAACCTATCAATCAAAAACCTCTTGAACTTGATGCCGACAAAGGAAGGGTAAATAGCCCGGTAAAAAAGGAAAATTCATGGATTTATGAAAATTCTTTTAAAACGGTGACGGTAAGAAATATTGCTTTAACGAAGCCGTACTTCCACAACGGCGCTTTTAATACGCTCGAAGAAGTTATGGATTTTTACAACGAAGGCGGAGGAGAAGGTTTAGGCTTAAAAATGAAAAATCAGACATTGGCTCCGGATAAATTGAATTTAACCCAAACAGAAATCAAGCAGATCATCGCCTTCCTGAATTCACTGACGGATGTGAGCAGGAAGTAAATAGTGAATGGTGAATTCGCTTCGCTTGTCAATTTTTTTAATGCGGCAAACCTTCCGAGAAAATCCTTGTCAAGGTTCAATACCTTGACAAGGATCGTTAGTTATAGTCTACATTTAAATTAAGTGCAGATTTATATTTTGAAAATTCACTTGCGAAACAAGATTCACAATTTACAATTCACTCAATTAACATAAACTTAATCTGATTAACATTCGGTTTCCGATAAATTAATATTAGTAAAGATTTATTTAAAATCCTATTAATAGAGGGTTCATAACAATAAAATAGCTTTGCAGAGTCTAATAAATCGAAAATTAATTATGAAAAGAAAATTACTCACAGTTGCAGCTCTTGCAATGATCTCGAGTTCATTATTTAATGCTCAGACTTTTGTTTTCAACAAAAATTCTGCTTGGAAATACAATGATAGCAATACAGCTTTGGCTGACCAGTGGAAAAGTACTACATATGATGTTTCTGCATGGTCTCAAGGGAACGGACCTCTTGGATACGGAGATCCTGTGACAACTACTACGGCAACAGGTCTTGTAACAGCTTATTTTGCTAAAGATTTTACTGTAAATCTAAATGACCTTTCTACAACAATGGAACTGGGTGTGATGAGAGACGACGGAATCGTAGTTTATCTGAATGGTGAAGAAGTGGTAAGAGATAATATGCCGTCCGGAGTGATTGATTTCAATACCTTATCTAGTACAACGGTTGACGGTGCTGCAGAAAGTGTTTATAATGTTTTTTCTATTCCAAAATCTAAATTCATAAACGGTGCAAACAGAATTTCTATCGAATTGCACAACAGAGGGGCTTCAAGCTCGGATTTAAGAATTGATGCTTATCTTAAAACGACAACTACAACAACGCCGGTTACTTGTAATGCAATGCACATCAGCTGTTTTACTTCAATTGTACCAACGGCTCAGACTAATAAATTAATTATTCCTGCTGAACATAAATATCAATTAATTCTAAAAGAAGGTGATAATTACACAGAAGGAGGTGGATTAGTAGGAGGTCAGAATGACTTTACAGGTTATGTTCCTATAAGTGGAAGCGCAACCAACGGATATCTTTCTGTAAATCACGAAACGAATCCGGGAGGCGTTACCATGGCGGAAATCAACTATAACGCGACTTCAAAACTATGGCAATTAACCAAATCGAGAGCAGTAAGCTTCTCGGCTCCGAGCTTGGTTCAGACAATAAGAAACTGTTCGGGAGGTGTTACACCATGGGGAACAATCGTTACAGCCGAAGAACAGACTACTTCAAGTGATGTAAATGCCGATGGAATGAAAGATTATGGCTGGTTGGTAGAAATCGATCCTGCAACAGCACAGGTAATTTCCCAAAATACCGACGGATCTAAAGGAAAACTTTGGCAGATGGGTATCATGAGCCACGAAAACGTAGTGGTAAACAATGCCGGAACTGCAGCGTATTACGGTGAAGATGGCGGAACCAATATGGTATACAAATATGTGATGGATACTCCGAACAACCTTTCTTCAGGAGACCTTTACGTTTTAAAACTAGACCAGGGACTAAACAACGGAGATCCTGTAGCTACAACAGCAGTTTGGGTTCAGGTTCCTAATAAAACAAAACCTGACCAGAACAATACAGCTGCTTTGGCCCTGTCTGTGGGAGGAACGGCTTTCAATGGAGTAGAAGACGTGGAAATCAGCCCGATAGACGGTAAAATTTACTTTACAGCTAAAGGTTTAAATAAAGTTTATAGACTTCAGGACAACGGAACTACAGCTTCTCAGGTTGAAACCTTCGTGGGTGGTGCCTCAACTACTTATTCTTTCGACACTGCTCAGGGAACAAAAACTGAAGCTTGGGGAGACGGAAACGACAACCTTACTTTTGATGAACTGGGTAACCTTTGGGTTCTTCAGGATGGTGGTAAAAACTACATCTGGGTAATTGCTCCGGATCACACTCAGGCCAATCCTAAAGTGAAATTATTCGCTTCAATGCCTGCAGGTTCTGAGCCGACTGGTCTTACCTTCACGCCGGATCATAAATTCGGATTCTTCTCTATCCAACACCCGAATTCTACGATTTCTACGGATATTGATGCGACAGGAAACACTATCGATTACAGAGGGAAATCTGCGACAATTGTAGTAGCTCTTAAAAATAATTTAGGAACAACAGGAACATTAGGAACAATTGATACACAAACAGAAAACACGGTAACAGTTGCTCCAAATCCAACATCAGGAATCGTGAAAATCAATTCTCCAAAAGGATTGAAAAACATTATGGTAACGGCTTACAGCATTGATGGTAAAATCGTTTTCACTCAGAAATTCTCAGGAACAAATAAGTCCTTAGACTTAGATTTCACAAAACAGCTTGAGACTTCTAGAGTATTGGTTTTAAATATCGAAGCGGAAGGTGGATTCCAGCAGACGGTAAAACTTTTGAAAAAATAAACTATTAATATTTACATTACTGCCGGTAGTTTTTTGTTACCGGTAGTTTTTTCTTTTTATGAAAAAGCTATTTTTTTCTATTTTTATTGTATTTCTTTCACAGATAAAAGCACAAATTGATCCTGTGAAATATCCTACTTATACCAGTATTGATGAAGCTCTGAAAAGCAGCCAGCCAGTCTACAGCATGAGTTTCAGGGAGAAAGGAATGTTTAATCTTCCGATTGAAATACAGAAATTACCTTCAATATTTTTCCTGAATTTAATGGGAAATAAGTTTGAGAAAATGGATGAATCAATTTTTGCCTTAAAAGAATTGACTATTTTAAATCTGAACGAAAACAGTATAAAATTCATTCCCAACGAAATAAGCGAGCTTCAAAATCTGGAAAGTTTTTCTATTAATTTAAATAGTTTAACAAGCATTAATCCCAATCTCGCAAAACTTCAAAAGTTAAAAGTAATTCATCTCGATGCCAATAATTTGAATGTATTTCCGGAAGCATTATTGAAGATTCCAAGCCTGGAAGAGATTAATTTACAGGGAAATCAGATCAGTTTTATTGATGAAGATTTGGATCAGATCAAAAATTTAAAATCATTAAACCTTTCTGCCAATCAAATCAATGATTTGGGAAACTTATCATTTCCAAAACAATTAAAATACCTCGAATTACAACAAAATTCCATAACGAAACTTCCTGAAAACCTGTTTCAATCAAAAAATCTGGAATTTTTAAATGTAAGTCAAAACAACATCAAAGAAATTTCACCTAAAATAAAAGGTTTGAAGAATATTGTCAGTATGAATTTGGCCAACAATGATTTAAAAGATATTCCAACAGAAATTTCACAATTGAAAAATCTTAAAACATTAATATTAGCAGGCAATCCGATGGAAAAAGCCACCGTTGAAAAACTGAAAACGCTGATGCCGGAAACGCAGATTTATTTTTAAAATAATTTAACCACAAAAGATACAAAAGCTCTTATTGAGGCTAGAAATTTAATTATTTAGAATACAAAAGTCTACAAAGAAT
>Ga0307412_10000356_pt1 | contig 28477 bp, 41 predicted proteins | sample DK1Cmetagenome_3_FD_203823 | JGI IMG/M metagenome (GOLD analysis project Ga0307412, IMG submission 203823) | Maize rhizosphere microbial communities from greenhouse at UC Davis, California, United States - DK15-C-1 | ecosystem: Host-associated > Plants > Roots > Rhizosphere > Soil | place: USA...
AGCCTGAGACAGAACGGGGTGCAGAATCTGCACCCAATACGTCAATTAACCATCAAGTAACCGAACAGCAGCTGCAGCGCGAGATTTCCGATGTGGTTGCCGAGCAGGACGGCCAAGCCCTCGATGGCACCGATCCGCGTCAACGCTTTTCCATGTTCGCCGAATGGGCATACAACCCCAAGCAGTTGGAAAGCCAGCTCCACCTGATGGGCCTGAAATTCAACGCCGTCACCGATGAAACGGTCGGGTCGTTCAAGGGTTTTTTCATCGCCAAGAGCGAAACCCGCGACTCGGACAGTGGTTGGTGTTACCGCCTGGCGAAGTGGATCAAGCGTGACAGCGCCGTGAAGCGTGGCGAGCCTGCCGATGACATTGACGGTTCCGGCGATTGGACCGCCAAAGGGGTGCGCCTGTGAAAACCCCAACCCACGTCAGCGAGCTGATCGCTACTCGCCGAACTGATGTGACGTATCAGCCGCCCAGCGATCCGGTTGTCGCTGAAGTCGACCCCGCGACAAAGGTCGTGATCGACGATCTTTTCCTGCGGTTGCGTGGAGCCTGCGGAGCCTGGCGTCAATCCTGGCCAACCGAGGCGGTGATGAACGCCGCGAAGCTGGAATGGCTGGGCGAGTTCATGCGTTCGGGCATCACCCGAATGGAGCAGATCGACCACGGCATGCGGGTACTGAGCGCGAGCAAGGTCGCATTTGTGCCGGCGCCCGGCGTCTTCGTCAGCTGGTGTTTCGCGCCTGAAGGCCTGGGCTTGCCCAGTGTGGAGAAGGCCTACGCCCAGGGCCTGCGCAATTGCCACCCGGCGATGCGCGCCTCGGCGAAGTGGATGCACCCGGCCATTTATCACGCCACGGCCGCCGCCGGATTCCACAGCCTGCCGCTGCTGTCCCGCGAACTGGGTCTCGCCAGCTTCGAGCGGCACTACCTGGCCCAGTGCCGGAAGATCTGGAAAGGCGAGGCTCTGGGACCGATTCCCGCCGCCGAGCTGGCAGGACCCCAAGCAAAGCGTACCCCTGAAGTTGGCAACGAGGCCCTGGCCAAACTGCGCGCTATCCGCGCCGGAGCATCCCAATGAGCGCATTAGATACCCAAGTGGCTGGTGGTCATTACAAATCACTGAATATCCAGCCGATCGAATACATCCATGCCAACGGCATTCCTTTTGCCGAAGGCAGCGTGATCAAGTACGTGACTCGGTGGCGTGACAAGGGCGGCCTTGCTGATCTGGAGAAGGCTAAGCACTTCCTCGAGTTGCTGATCGAGCTGGAGCAGCGGGCGAGGGGCCAGGAATGAAGGTGACCTCGAAGAAACTCCGGGCCTCGGCCAACGGCCAGGACTGCGCCGTGCGTATGCCCGGCATCTGCAACCACAACCCGGAAACTACCGTCTTGGCGCATCTGCCGTGCGGACAGAAGGGCATGGGCATGAAGGGCTTCGACACAGTCGCGGTCTACGCCTGCAGCGCTTGCCACGATGTCATCGACGGCCGGGCCGCCGGCGACGTTGAGTGGGCGGACATGCCGCGGGCCATTGCCGAAACCCACGAAGCGTTGATCCGGGCCGGGATCCTGACCGTAAAGGGTGCCGCATGAAGGCGTTTGGGTTGAAGCCGAAGCGCGCCAGGTCAATCGACCGCGAAGGCCTGGAGCAGGCCGCACTGCTGAAGGAGGTAACCCTGCGTTACCCGGCGGCCGCGAAGCTGATCTACCACGTCCCGAACGGCGGGCACCGGCACAAGCTGGTGGCGATCAAGCTGAAAGAGCAGGGCGTGAAGGCCGGGGTTCCTGACCTGGTTCTGCCAATGGCCCGCGGCGGGTATTTCGGGTTGTACATCGAGTTCAAGGCCATGCCGCCGTTCGACGCGGCGGTCTCTGCCAGCCAGGACGCCTACATCCAGGCGCTGACCGAGCAAGGCTATCTGGCCATCGTTTGCCGTGGGCACATCGACGCCCTGGAAGCGATCCGGGCGTATCTGCTCCAACCACCAACGAGGGTTGCGGCATGAGCAAGACCCGCGCAGTGAAATTCAGCGATGCCGAGATCCGCCGACAGGCCGCCGACCCGGCCGTGCATGACCTGCGCGACCCACGACACCCTGGCCTGTATCTGCGCTTCGGCCAGGACCGACAACGGGGTTCCTGGTACCTGGTCAAGGGCAAGGCGTGGAAACTGATCGCCCGCTTTCCTGACCTGGGCGCGGCGGCGGTGCTGGCCGAGCTGCCCGCGTTGCGCCAGCGGCTGCTGCACGATCCATCGGCGACCGCAGCCCTGGGCGGTCTGTCCACGGTTGGTCAACTGCTGGACTGGTACGGCGACCGGATGGCGCGCGATCGCTCGCTGTCGGCCAAGCGCAAGACCGGCGCCAAGTCGGCCATTGCTTGCCACCTGCGGCCGCGCCTGACCAGTCTGCCCATCCGTGAAGTCTCGGCGCCGGTGCTGGACAAGCTGCTGATGTGGCCCGCTCAGGAAGTGCTGTCGCTGTCCTACGTGCGTCAGCTCTTCGGCCTGCTGGTGGTCGCGTTCCGCCAGGCGCACAAGTTGGGATTGATCGACACCAACCCGGTGGCCGGGCTGAAGTTCGTGGACTTCACCAAGGCCAAGATCATGCCCAAGGCGGCCCGCCTGCGTGGTGTCCACTTGGTGGAGCTGGTCCCGGCCCTGGCCGAGCGGTTCGAGGAGCAGCCCGACGAGGCGATGCTCGCGCTGATGATGCTCTGCCATGGCACCCGCGTTGGTGAGACTCGCATGGCGCGCTGGCCTGATATCTCCCTGGCCGATGGCGAGTGGTTCCTTCCGGCTGAGCACACCAAGACCCGCACCGAGCATCGCCTGCCACTGACGGCCCAGGCCAAGGCCCTGTTGACCCGGTACCGCGCCACCCAGATCGCCAGCGGCTATGAGGGCATCTATCTGTTCCCGTCGCGCCGTGGCCGGTCGCTGAGTGAGGGCCAGGCCAGTGCCGTGTTCACGCGTCTGGGCCAGGGTGAATGGACCAGCCACGATCTTCGCAAGGTGGCGCGCACGGCCTGGACTGACCTCGGGATCGACGGCCACATCGGCGAGCTGCTGCTCAACCACTCGTTGGGCAAGATCGCCTCGACCTACATCAACACCCAGGCCCGGGAGCAGCGGTTGAAGGCGCTGGAGAAGTGGCACGGTTGGTTAGATGGGCGCGGCTTTCAGGCGATTCACAACCTGACAGGCGCCCAATTTGAAGATTCGCATAACCCAGCGCAAGCCAGTAACGGCACGGGCTGCACGGCTATTCCTGACATTGTTAATGGCGAGGTTTCAAAATGATGGTTTTGCTCGATTACAACACCGGCCTCGCCGTAAACCCTGCTTTCGTGGCGTCGATCCGCCTGGCCAATTACAACCAGAACGATCACTTGGTCATCACCATGAAGGACGGTTTCGAGATCCAGATTGCCAACAACCCAGGGCAGGGCGTTCTGGTCCATGCGCTGCACCGCAAGCTCATGGTGGCGGTATGAAGACGTCCCGCCGCCCTGACTTTGTGCGGAGCCTGATCCCGATGACGGAATGCCCGTCTTGCCATGGCGCTGGGTTGATCCAGGGCGTGTTTCATCAGCTCGAGTGCATCGGCTGCCACTCTTCGGGGTTTGTACATGCTGAAACCCTTGAGCCACTTCTGATTGAGGAACTGGTCATTCAGCTTGGGATTCTGGTTCGGCGGGAGCGTCGGCAGGTGGTGGTCGGCAAGAACCCGGCGCGCTGCATCGTTGATGAGTACCAAAAGAGCAATAACCGCGGCCCGGGCCGCTCGTCTTACAAGGGGGATTGATCATGGCCATCTATAAAGACGTGATGAGCACACTGGTCCGGGTGCTGGCCGCCGACAACATCGACAACAGCACCAAACAGTCCTGGCAGAAGCTGATCGACGCCGACCTGCGCCAGGGTGGCACCGGCAGCACGTTATCGCCGCGGGACAAGTTCGATTACGACTGCTGTCTTTATGCGCTGCTGCACCGTCAGCTCGATCCAGCGCAGTGGGATGTGCTGGTGGCCAAGTATTCGACGCACAAGGGCAACAAGGTCGCAGCCATTGGTCGCCTTGTGTCCCGAACCACATCACCGGCGCCTCAACTGTTCATCTATAAGGCGCTCACCGCATGGGCAATTCCAAAGCTGAAGGGTGTCCAGACGGGTAAGCGCTCCACCGACATGATCGTATTGCCGGCCGAGTTCTACGACATGAACACTTGGGACGTGGAAGGCAAGCCGGAGTCAACGCGGCGCCGTTGGAGGACTGGTATCGCCAAGCGTCTTGAGTCGCTGGAAGAGGCCGCCGTTGTCCATGCGACCGAGATTTTCGACAAAGAGGAGATCTTCATCGACGCCGCTTGACGTAGTGGCGGAATGGTCATAAATTAGCCCCATCATGTCGATCTTGCGCGTTATGAGAGACGACCATAAATTTTAAGCCCCGCCACCGTGCGGGGCTTTTTCGTTTCTGGAGCATCGGATGGATCCTACTGACCTCGGTCCAGGCACAGCCACCTGGCTTGGCGGTAGCGCCACCGTCGTGCTTGGCGGCCTGCTGTGGTTGCGCAAGTTTCTGTCCAAAGATGCCGCCGATCGTGCGATGGATAACGCTGATATCGGCACCGTCCGCCGCCTGAACGAACTACTCGACTCCGAACGTACCGCCCGAAAGGAAGCTGAAGCCCGCGCCGATCAGTTCGCGAAAGAGCGAAATGACCTGGCCGCCGCTGTTGGCCGCATGGAAGGGAAGATCGAAGCGTTGACCAGCCAGGTCGCCCAGCTCACGGAGCGCGTGACGCTGCAGAGCGACGAGATCAACCGCCTGCGGACAAAGCTTGGAGGAGCTGTCTGATGGACAGATGCGCATTGGAATTTATCGCCCGCCGCTGGTGGAGGCGCACTGAGGTATGGGCCATCGCCGTGTTGTTGGTAGGCGGCGGCGCTGTCCTTGGATACCAGGCCGCTTACTGGTCTCTCGCGGAGAAGCAGAGCAGCCAAGTTCAGGACATCCGCAACGCCTATGACACAGCAATGAATGAGCGTGATCGGTTGTTGGAGGAGCTGACTCGCAAGGCGGGCACTGCCGCTGATAAGGCATCAAAGGCAGCCACCACCGCCGCCCAGGCAGCCGACAAAGCAGACGAAGCACTTAACCGAGCGGGTCAATAACCACCCGCTGTGAATGCACCGCCCACCCCGAACAGGAAGCAATCGATGCCACCAAGACCGCAGAAGCCTTGCGCTGCGTTGGGGTGTCGTGCGCTCACACGCAACCCCAGGTATTGCGATCAGCACATCGGCTTGGCTACGGCACAGGCAGAGCGCCAGGCTGCCAAGAAGCGCGAGAGCAGCACCCAGCGCCTCTACACATACAAGTGGCAGAAGGCGAGCAAGGGCTTCCTGGCTCGCAACCCGCTGTGTGCTGAGCATGAGCGCCAGGGCGAGGTGGTCGCTGCCACTGAGGTCGACCACATCGTGCCCCACAAGGGTGATGCGACGATCTTCTGGAACCGAAACAACTGGCAGTCGCTGTGCCATAGCTGCCACAGCCGCAAGACGGCCCGTGAGGACGGCGGTTGGGGCAACCCGAGGCGCTGACCGTGCAAAGTGCCCGGAAAATGGCCTAAATGAGAGAAATTCCCATCCATGGGGAGGGGGAGGGTCAAAAGTCCAGGGCTTTTGCCTTCTAGACCGTCCGCCCAGCCTTTCTTTCACGACCGCGAAATTAAAAAATCAGGAGTTGCGCGATGGGGGGCACCGCCACGGTCGCCGGCCGTGGTCGCAAACCCAAGCCAACGGCCAAAAAAGCACTCGCCGGAAATCCCGGCAAGCGTGCGCTGAACACAGCAGAGCCGCAGTTTTCCACGGTGACGGATATCGACCCGCCGGAATGGCTTAGCGATCGCGCGGCCACGATGTGGCGGATGTTGATCCCGGAATTGCTCCGTGAGCACGTCGTCGCGCTCACCGATCTACACAACGTCGAGGCGTTTTGCACCGCCTATGACAAGTGGCGGATGGCTGAAGAGGCCGTCCAGCAGTTCGGAATCGTCGTCGAGTCTGCCCAGGGCAGCCCGATGAAGAACCCCGCGCTAACTGCGGCGAACGAATCGATGCGCCAACTGGTGACGTTTGGGTCGTTGCTTGGCCTGGATCCCTCCAGCCGCACCCGAATCATTGGCGGAAACAAGCAAACCTCAACCAACGAGTTCGCTAAATTATTGAGTAGCTGATGGCCAAGACCGCCCACCCCAACGTCGACAAGGCGATGGCTTGGGCAAGAACCGTTTTGAAAGGCAAGTTTCCAGCCTGCCGATACATTCATCAGTCCATTCAGCGTCACTTCGACGACGTCGCCGCGAGCCGGCTCAAGTCGTTTCCGTACAAGTTCGACCCGAAGAAAGCCGAAAAAAAGCTCAAGCTGATGCAGCTTTTGCCGCACACCAAAGGCGAATGGGCGTTCAAGCGGCAGCTAATCACGCTGGAACCGTGGCAGTTGTTCGGCCTTGCGTGCACGTTCGGATGGGTAAAGAAGAAGGGTGGCCATCGCCGGTTCCGGGAAAGCTACTGGGAAGTCCCTCGTAAGAACGGAAAGAGTGTCATCGCCGCCGGCGTGGGCATCGGCATGTTCGTTGCCGACAACGAGTTCGGCGCCGAAGTCTATTCCGGTGCGACCACCGAGAAGCAAGCCTGGGAGGTGTTCCGGCCGGCGCGCTTGATGGTCATGCGCTCGCCGATGTTGATCGAGGCGGCCGGTATCGAGGTGAACGCCTCAAACATGAACATACCTTCGGATTGCAGTCGCTTCGAGCCGTTGATTGGCAACCCGGGCGACGGTGCGTCGCCATCCTGCGCGATCATCGACGAGTTTCACGAACACGACAGCGCCGCCCAATACGACACGATGCTGACCGGCATGGGGGCGCGTCGGCAACCGCTGATGTTCATCATCACCACCGCCGGCGCGAACATCGAAGGCCCTTGCTACGACAAGCGTCGCCAGGTGCTGGAAATGCTCAACGGCACGGTGCCCGATCCAGAGTTGTTCGGCTACATCTGGACCCTGGATGAAGGCGACGACTGGACCGACCCGAAGAACCTTGCCAAGGCCAACCCATGCATGGGCGTATCGGTGTTCCAGGAATACCTAGAAAGCCAATTGGCCCGCGCAATTCGCTCGGCAAGATTCACCAACACGTTCAAAACCAAGCACCTCAACCTGTGGGTGAGTGCAAAGGCGGGCTTCTTCAACGTCGAAACCTGGCGGTCATGTGAAGACAAAACGCTGACCCTGGAGATGTTCGAAGGGCAGGAATGCATCCTGGGCTTCGACCTGGCGCGCAAGCTTGATATGAACTCCATGGCTCGCCTGTTCTGGCGCGTCATCGACGGCAAGACGCATTACTACTCGATCGCGCCTAAGTTCTGGGTGCCCGAGGATACAGCCAACGACACCGACAACAGGCGGATGGCTGAGCGGTTCCAAGCCTGGATCAACACCGGGCACCTGCTCACGACCGACGGCGCCGAGGTGGATTACCGCGAGATTCTTGCCGAGGCCAAAGAGGCGAATCATCTGGCGCCTGTCCGGGAATGCCCAATTGACCCCCACGGGGCGACCGGGCTTTCCCATGACCTTGATGACGAAGGGCTCAACCCCGTCACCATCACCCAGAACTACACCAACATGAGCGACCCGATGAAGGAGCTGGAAGCGGCGATTACCGCCGGCCGGTTCCACCACGACGGGAATCCCATCATGACCTGGTGTATCGCCAACGTCATCGGCAAGTTCCTGCCGGGCAACGACGACGTGGTCAGGCCCATCAAGCAAGGCGAAGACAACAAAATCGACGGCGCCGTCGCCTTGATTATGGCGATTGGTCGCGTCCTGGCGAATGCGCATCCCGAGGAAACGCTCTCCGGCCATATCACGAAACACGGAATCAGGAAGCTCTAATGTCGCTATTCAAGACAATCGGCCGGTTCTTCGGCATCAAGGGCGACCCCCAGATAATCGATACGCCTGAGAAGCTGGCGCAGGCGCTGGGCGCCGGGTACGAGACCAATGCAGGGCAGAGGGTCACAACCACCAGCGCGCTGCAGCAACTGGTGGTCTTCAACTGCGTTCGGGTGTTGGCCGAATCCATAGGCATGCTTCCGTGCCGCCTTCTAAAACAGACAGGCCGGGTGAGGCTTCCGGCCACCACGCACCGGCTGTATCCGCTGCTGACCATGGCCCCGAACGGGTACATGACCGCCCAGGAGTTTTGGGAGCTGCTCGTGGCCTGCTTGTGTCTGCGGGGGAACTTCTTTGCTTACAAAGTCGTTGCGCTGGGCAACGTGGTCGAGTTGTTGCCGATCAATCCTGATCAGGTCACCCCGAAGCTGAAGGATGACTGGACTGTTGAGTACACCGTTAATTTCAAAAGCGGAACTCGTGTCCTAACGCAGGACGAGATTTGGCACGTACGGCTGTTTACGCTCGATGGATTGAACGGCTTGAACCCTATCGCCTACGCCCGTCAAGCACTTGGCCTGGGTCAGGCCATGGACACGCATGCGGCCAAGTTGTTTACCAACGGCGCGGTCACAAGCGGCGTGTTGCAGACCGGGCAGGAGCTGTCCGACGCAGCGTTCACCAGGCTCAAGACTGAATTTCAGGGCGAGCACATGGGCGTTGCCAATGCCTATAAGCCGATGATTTTGGAGATGGGCCTGGAGTGGAAGCCCATCAGCTTGAACGCCCAGGATACTCAGTTCATCGAGTCGAAGAAGATGACCGAGGCTCAGATCTGCGGGCTGTTCCGCGTGCCGCCGCACCTAGTGGCCAGCATGGAAAAAATGACGCTGAACAATATCGAGCACATGGGCATGAGCTTCGTGAACTACTCGCTGGTTCCGATCATGACCCGGATCGAGCACCGCATTCAGGTGGGCCTGCTCAACGAAACAGACCGGTTGACCCATTACGCCAAGTTCAACGCGGGCGCACTCATGCGCGGTGACTTGAAGGGGCGTTATGAATCCTACGGCAAGGGCATCCAGTGGGGCATTTTGAGCCCCAACGACTGTCGCGAGCTCGAAGACGAAAACCCTCGTGAAGGCGGCGATATCTACCTCACTCCGATGAACATGACTACCAAACCAGAGGCTGCCGGCGATGCAGACAAAACAGCGTCTTGACGTGCCGCTGACCATTAAGTCGGTCAGCGATAGCGGCGAGTTCGAAGGCTACGGGTCCGTGTTCGGCGTCGTGGACAGTTACAGCGATGTGGTTGTGCGTGGGGCCTTTGCTGCCAGCCTGGCCAGGTGGAAAGAAAAGGGCCGCCTGCCAGCCATGTTATGGCAGCACCAGATGAGTGAGCCGATCGGCATCTACACCGAAATGCGGGAAGACGACGTTGGCTTGTACGTGAAAGGGCGGCTGCTGGTTGACTCTGATCCGCTTGCCAAGCGAGCACACGGGCATATGCAGGCCGGCAGCCTGACCGGGCTGTCCATCGGCTATCTGCTCGAGGAAGACGGATACGAATACGACCGGGAGAAAGGCGTTTGGATATTGAAAGCGATCGACCTGTGGGAAGTGTCCCCGGTCACCTTTCCAGCCAACGATGAAGCCCGAATCACCGACGTGAAATCTCTGCTGGCCCGCGGTGAAACACCACCGCCCAGCAAAGTGGAGCGAGCCCTTCGAGAGGTTGGGTTTTCTGGCTCCCAGGCCAAGGCCTTCATGGCCAAGGGCTACGGCGCAGTTTCACCGCGAGAGGCGGGTGCCGACGAAGCACTGCAATCCCTTAAATCCCTGATTGACCGAATGTAAGGAGCCTCTCATGGCTGTTGAAAAGAAAGACATCGAAGAAGTCGCCGATGCCCTTGGCAAGAAGTTCGACGAGTTCAAGGAAAAAAACGACAAGCGAATTGACGGCTTGGAGGCGGAGAAGGGCAAGTTGTCCGGCCAGGTCGACACCCTCAACGAGAAGTTGGGTGAACTGGACAATCTCAAGTCAGCGCTGGAAAAAGAGCTGGCGGACCTCAAGCGTCCAGATGGTACCGGCACCAAAGCGGCCAGCGAACACAAAACCGCGTTCTTGCAATTCGTCCGCAAAGGCATCGACACGGGCCTGGGTGAATTGCAGGCCAAAGCTTTGAACATTGGTACCGAGGCTGACGGCGGCTACGCGGTTCCGGAAGAGTTGGATCGAAGCATCATCGAACTGCTGAAAGATGCTTCGCCGATGCGCCAGGTGTGCAACCAGATCACCGTCGGCTCGCCAGACTACAAGCGTCTCGTCGGGTTGGGCGGCGCCGGCTCCGGGTGGGTGGGTGAAACCGACCCGCGCCCAGCGACCGGGACCCCAACGTTGGGGCAGATCTCGGCGTTCATGGGTGAGATCTACTCCAACCCTCAAGCCACCCAGACCAGCCTGGACGACATTTTCTTCAATGCTGAAGAATGGTTGAACTCCGAAGTTGCTCGCGAATTCTCGGAAAAAGAAGGCAATGCGTTCCTGCTCGGAAACGGCACCAACAAGCCGAAAGGCCTGCTGGCTTACCCACTGCTCACCACCGCCGACGATGTGCGCGCCTTCGGCAGCCTGCAAAAAATCATCTCCGGTGCTGCCGGTGCGTTCACCGGTGACAAGCTGATCGACCTGATCCACTCGTTGAAGGCTGGTTACCGTGCCAATGGCAAGTTCATGATGGGTAACCTCACCGTCGCCTACGTGCGCAAGCTCAAGGACAGCGAAGGCAACTACCTGTGGCGCCCAGGCCTGGAGGCTGGACAACCGTCGAGCCTGCTCGGCTACGGCATCACTGAAAACGAAGACATGCCGGACATCGCTGCCGACGCGAACGCCATCGCGTTCGGCGACTTCAAGCGGGCTTACACCATCGTTGACCGCATCGGCACCCGCGTACTGCGCGACCCCTACACCAACAAGCCATATGTGGGTTTCTACACCACCAAGCGCGTTGGCGGCATGTTGGTCGATTCCCAGGCCGTGAAGGTTCTGACTCTCAGCGCAGCGTAACTGACCGGGGTGCCTTCGGGCACCCTGGCCTCCGGAGGTGTGTATGCCATTTATTTTAGTGACCAAGGCTTTCCCGTTCGCTATCGACGGGAATGAAGTCGTGCAAGTCGAATGTGGCGAACAAGAGGTATCGGAGCGCTGCGCGCTGGTTGCCGTCGAGCATTTGGAAGTGGCAACGCTTGTCGGCGAAGGCGGGGAAACTGACCCGATGAAAATGAAGATTGAAGAGCTCCGCGTCTGGCTGACCGGTAAAAACATCTCTTTCGATCAGAATGCCAAGAAGCCAGAGCTCCAAGCGCTGGTGCCAAAAAATGATTGATTTGAATGTTGTGAAGGCCCATTTGAAGGTCGATCACGACGACGAGGATCTGCTCATTCAGGGCTACACGGATGCCGCCCTGAGTGCCTTCGAGACCTGGACCAATAGAACGCTGGTCGCCCCGGGCGGTGCATTGCCTGACCCGGTCGGAAATGCCCTGATCATGACGCCGGCGATTACCCAGGGCGCTTTGTTGCTGATCGGTCAATGGTATGTCTATCGCGAGCCGGTGACATCGAGCACGACGCAGGTTTCCGAACTACCGATGGCGACGAGCGCGCTATGGAAGCCACATCGCTGGGTCAATATTTAAGGTGGGCTGAACCATGGGATATCGTGAGCCGACGATAGGTGAGCTGAATCGCCGGGTTGCGGTTCGGCGCCGAACGGATGCGCCCGCACCCGACATGGGATTGGATTCCAGCTTCAGCGTTTTGAAGGGTGTGTGGGCCAGAATTGAACCCGTCGGCACGGCGACCTATGTTGACGGCGCTCAGACCGACGTGAAAATCACCCACAGGATTTCCATCCGTTTACTGCGTGGTATCACGGATGCGCACGAGGTTGTCCACGTCCGCAAACTGACCTCCGGTGGGTTCGAGGTCGTTCCGGATACGCCTTTGTATCGAGTGAAGCGGTCCACCGATATGAACGACGCTCGGTTGTTTACATTGCTGGAGGTCGAAGAGCTGAGCCCATCTCAATCGGGGAATGGCATCTATGTCTAACTCCGCTTCGATCGACGGTTACCTGCACGTCGAAGGCTTCGACAACTTCGAACGCGACGCCTTCGACAAGCGAAAGATCCGGGCGGGCATGCGCAAGGTCGGCCTGCTGATCACCCAGCGCGCCCAGATGAACCTGGTGCTGGGCAAAGGCCAGGAGGGCTACCCGATCAATCGGACCGGCGCGACGGTCGAGTCTGTGTCATTCAAGGTTTCCCGCTCTGGGTTCCTGGTGCGGATATCACCGACGAAGACGTCGGCCATGGAAGAGTTCTACCCGGCATATCTGCACTACGGTGTGAAGAAAGGCCGAAAGCTTGGGAAGCTGGCGCCAGGCCAAGGTAAAGGCAAATCCAATCGCCGGGCCAAGGGAGCCAGGGCCGCGGCGCTCGCCGAGCGGGCAGCAGGCGAATGGCGAATAAAACCCCGCGACAACTACATGGCCGACGCCCTGCAGGATTCGGCCTCGCAAGTTCAATCGATCCTCTCGGCAGCGTTCGCCGCCGCCCTGGGCTGATCGCTGCCCCAACGGGACCACGCATGAAACTGAACCCCATCGTTTCCCATATCCGGGAGAGGTGCCCGACCTTTGCTGGCAGAGTGGCGGGCGGCATCGACTGGGATGCCGTCGTCGATAGCGCCCAGCTGGCGTTACCGGCTGCCTACGTCATCGCGACGGCTGATGCGGCCACACCGAGCAAGGCGCAGAACATGGTCATCCAGGACATAACCGACCAGTTCAACGTGGTGATTGTGCTGGCTACGTCGGACGAGCGCGGGCAAGAGGATAACGACCTGCTACACGACATCCGCGCCGAGCTGTGGCGGGCTCTGGTTGGCTGGGAACCTGCCCCGGAATACACCCGAATCGAGTACGGCAAGGGCGCGTTGCTGCACATCAGCCGCGCCCGGGTCGTTTACCAGTTCACCTTCTTCTCGGAATTCCAGCTTGGCCGAAACCGCCCGACTGACCCGCCAGAGACCTGGCAGGAATACGAACTCGACGGCCTGCCGGGCTTCACCGGCGCAAACATCAAAATGGACTGCATCGACCCAGCAGACCCGAACCTGCAACGACCCGGCCCGGACGGGCGCATCGAAGCGCAATTCACTGGAGACGTAACACCATGACCAATCGCATCACTGTGGTGCCGGCCTCTGGCCGCTCTGTGCCCGACCCGGAGGCCGGCGACCTGTTGCCGAAGGAAGGCCGAGAGGTGCCGGACAACGCTTGGTGGCGTCGCCGCCAGGCCGATGGCGACGTGACCCTCAAAGCCGATAAGGCCCCATCCACCAAAGCCGGCACGCCGGCGAAAGCCGAGGAAGCGCAATAATGGCTATCGGATTCAGCAACATCCCGGCCGATATCCGTGTGCCGTTGTTCTACGCGGAGATGGATAACTCGGCGGCCAACAGCGCATCGTCGGCCATGCGCCGCTTGATCGTCGGTCAGGTTAACGACAGTGCGACCAGCGAAAGCATCGGTCAGTTGGTCCTGGTGTCCAGCGTGGCGCTGGCGAAGGAAATTGGCGGCCAAGGCTCCATGCTCGCCGCGATGTACGAAACCTGGCGCAAGGCTGATCCCATCGGGGAGATCTGGTGCCTGCCATTGCAGAACGAAACCGGCGCCTTGGCGACGGCCACCGTTACCATCACGGGCGCCGCCACCGAGGCCGGCCTGCTGAACCTGTACGTTGGTGGTACCCGTGTTCAGTCCGTCGTGCCTTCGGCGGCAACCCCAACGCTAGCCGCTGCTGCCCTGGCGGTGAAGATCAACGCCACGCCGGACTTGCCGGTAACTGCCGCCGCAGTGGCGGGCGTGGTGACGCTGACCTGCAAGTGGACCGGTGAAAGCGGCAACGACATCTCCATTGCCATGAACCGCCTGGGCAAGTCCAACGGCGAGACGACCCCGGCGGGCCTGACCGTGGTCACCACGGCCATGACTGGCGGTGTCGGTGTGCCGGATCAGGTCGACGCGGTGGCGGCCCTGGGCGACGAGCCGTTCGAGTTCATGTGCATGCCGTGGTCGGACACGACCAGCCTGAACGTCTGGAAAGACACGATGGATGACAACACGGGCCGCTGGTCCTGGGCCAAGCAGTTGTTCGGCCACGTCTACAGCGCCAAGCGCGGCACCATCGGCACGCTGGTTGCAGCAGGCCAGGCGCGCAACGATCAGCACGTCACCCTCCAGGCCGTCGAGCCGGGTGTGCCTCAACCGGTTTGGGTGCAAGCGGCAGCCCTGGCGGCCCGCACGGCGGTGTTTATCTCGGCGGATGCCAGCAGACCCACCCAAAGCGGCAGCCTGCCGGGCCTGGAACCAGCTCCGGCCAGCGAGCGGTTCACCCTGACCGAACGTCAATCCTTGCTGACCTACGGCATCGCCACTGCGTATTACGAAGGCGGTTACGTGCGCATTCAGCGCTCGATCACCACCTACCAGAAGAACCCCTACGGCCAGGCGGATAACTCCTACCTGGACAGCGAGACCATGCACCAGTCGGCGTTCATCATTCGCCGGATGCGCAGCGTGATCACCAGCAAGTACGGACGTCACAAGCTGGCGAGCGACGGCACCGCGTTCGGCGCCGGCCAGCCGATCGTCACCCCGGCGGTTATCCGTGGTGAGCTGATCGCGCAATACGCCAAGCTCGAGCTGGAAGGCCACGTGGAAAATGCCGAGCTGTTCGCGCAGCACCTGGTGGTGGAGCGCGACACGCAAGACCCTAGCCGGGTCAACGTGCTGTTCCCGCCGGACTACATCAACGGCCTGCGCATCTTCGCGCTGCTCAACCAGTTCCGCCTGCAGTACGACGAAGCGGCGTAACCCCGACCCACGACACCCAGCCCGCCCAGTGCGGGCTTTTTCATTCTGGAGACACAGACCATGGGTCAAAAAGTAGCGGGCACCGTCTACGTCAAAGTGGATGGCGAACAGCTGATTATCACCGGCGGCGCCGAAGCCCCGCTGATGGACGTGAAACGAGAAACGGTTTACCCGGGCTATTACAAGGAAGAGGCATTAACCCCTTCGTTGAAAGTGACGGCGGTGCATACCCCGAACTTCCCGATCAAGGCACTCACCAACGGTCGCGACATGACCGTTACATGCGAGTTCAGCAACGCATCGGTCTACGTGTTGGCCGGGGCCTACCTGGTAGATGAGCCATCGTCGAAAGGCGATGACGGCACCATTGAACTGCAATTCGACGGCATCAAAGGGAGCTGGCAATGAGTCATGTTGAAAAGCTGAGAGTCGCGATCGAGGCCCACGGCGAGCCGCTGACCGAGCTCACCTTGCGCCGGCCCACCGTGCAAGAAGTACGTGCTATCAAGGCGCTGCCCTACAAGATCGACAAAAACGAGGAAGTCAGCCTGGACATGGACGTCGCCGCGAAATACATCGCGGTCTGCGCCGGCATTCCGCCGTCGTCGGTCAACCAGTTGGACCTGGCCGACTTGAACACCTTGAGCTGGGCGGTCGCCAGTTTTTTCATGAGTGCGGCGTCGCAGCCATCGGCGACCTGATTGCAGCCGCCTATGACCTGGCCTGGTTCTGGAAGGTTGACCCCGAACAGATGATGGCCAGGCCCCTGGATGTGCTCCGCGAATCCCTAGAGCACGCCCAACGAATTAACGCAGCCCAGCAGGTGCAGTGATGGCGGATAAGTTCCAGCTCAAGGCGTTGATCACCGGCGTCGACAAGCTGTCGCCGACGCTGGCGGGCATTCGCAAAAACGTTGCGGGTTTCAAGAAAAACCTGGAGAAGACCGGGCTCGGAAAGCTCAGTTTCGGCGGTATCGCAAGCGGCGGAGTCCTGGCCGCCCCGTTCATACTGGGCGCCAAGGCTGCGATCGATTACGAAAGCCAGATGGCTGACGTAAAGAAAGTCGTCAATTTTGATACGCCCAGGCAGTTCAAGGAAATGGGCGACGACATCGAAAGGATGTCTGAGCGCCTGCCGATGGCTGCCGGGGACATCGCCAAAATCGTCGCGTCCGGAGGGCAAGCTGGCATCGCCAAAGCCGAGTTGCTGGGGTTTGCTGAAGCAGCGGTGAAGATGGGTATCGCTTTTGATCAGACTGCCGAGCAAAGCGGCGACATGATGGCCAAGTGGCGAACCGCTTTCAAAATGAGCCAGGTGGAAGTTGTCGGCCTGGCGGACAAAATCAACTATCTCGGCAATACCGGCCCGGCGAATACGAAGCAGATTTCCGACATCGTGACGCGCATCGGCCCGTTGGGTGAAATTGCGGGCCTCGCTTCAGGGCAGATTGCGGCGCTCGGCGCCACGATGGCTGGCGTGGGTGTTGAGCAGGAAGTTGCAGCTACCGGCATCAAAAACTTCATGCTGGCAATGACCAAAGGGTCGGCTGCTACAAAATCCCAAGCGGAGGCCTTTAAATCCCTGCGACTGGATTCGAAGAAGGTCGCGGTGTCCATGCAGAAGGACGCGCAAGGGACCATCGTCGACTTGCTGGATCGCGTAGCCAAAGTGGAGCCGTCAAAGCGAGCCGGTTTGCTTACGCAGCTTTTCGGTTCGGAGTCAGTGACAGCGATTTCCCCTTTGCTGACGAACTTGGACTTGTTGAAAAGCAACTTGCAGAAGGTCGGCGACGCGCAGAAGTATGGCGGCTCGATGGAGGCGGAATACAACTCGCGAGCGGCCACGACGTCAAACAACCTTCAGCTTCTGCGAAACGCCACAGATAACGTCGCCCGGTCTATCGGCAGCGCTTTGTTGCCAGGTATTAACTCGGTAGTTGACGCAATTCGACCTTTCGTGAGTCGGGTCGCGGAACTGATTAAACAGAACCCTGATTTAGTGAAGGGGCTCGCGGCCGCTGGAATAACGTTCGGCGTGCTGACTGCTGCTGGTCTTACTGCGATGACGGCGATAAAGCTGGCGAGCTTTGCGTTTAGCGCCACACCCATTGGCTTAATCGCACTTGGCATCGCTATGGCGGCGGGCCTATTGGTAGCCAATTGGGAAAAGGTCGCTCCATTCTTTCGGGAAGTGTGGGCAAGAATGCTCGGCCCGATGCTCACGGTTTGGGATTGGTTCAAATCGTTCGTCGAGTGGACCCCGATCGGTTTGATTGTTGAGAACTGGGGGCCTCTTACGACGTTTTTCGGCGCGGTGTGGGATCTGCTGCGAGCGCTGTCAACTCCGGTGATGGATTACCTCAAGACCATGTTCGACTGGTCGCCACTGGGGATGATCATCAACAACTGGGGGCCCATCACCGCCTGGTTCAAGCAGTTGTGGGAAAAACTGCGGCCCATCATCGAGCCAATCATGAAGTGGTTCGGCGGCGGGGAGGGCGGCGAAGGCATCATCCAGAACGCCACCGACAAAGTGAACGCTTTCACCGAAGCCCAGCAGAAGCGCAACGCGGGTGCTGGTGGCGGTACCGGTGAATTGCTGATGGCGGACGCTGCGCAATCCGTCGCGGCCCGCCAGGCGATGAACAATCAGGCGTTCGGCATCAGCAACAACCAGCTTCTACAGCAGACCGCTGCCACCAATGGGCAAAAGCTCAACGGTGAACTCAACATCAACCTGAACGGCGCACCGCCGGGCACGACGATCGAGCAGCCGAAAACCAACCAGCCCGGGCTGAACATCAAGCCCAACGTCGGTACCCGTACCGTGGGCGTCATGAAGGGGTAGAGCATGGCAAGTGATTGGCGCAAGCAACTGTTGCCAGCGTCGTTCCGAGGGATCAGTTTCTTGATCCCTCGGGCGTCGGTGCCGGTCGGCCAGAAGGGAGAGCTACACGAATACCCCCAACGGGACGATCCATACTTCGAACAGCTCGGCAAGCAGGCCCAGGTCCACACCATGACGGCGTGGGTGATCGGCGACGATTGCTTCGAGCGGCGTGACAAGCTGCTGGAGGCGTTGCAAACCCCTGGGCCTGGTGAACTGGTGCACCCTTGGCTGGGCCGCATGCAGGTCAAGGTCGGCGACTGCAACCTGACCCACGAACTGACCGCCGGCGGCGTGGTCAGCTTGGACCTGACGTTCTACCCGGATAGACCGCTGACTTTTCCTACAGCCAAGGTCAACAGCCAGCAGCAGGTGGTCAAAGCGTCCGACAGCCTTCTTGATTCGGCCCTGGCTCGCTACAAGGCGGCCATGGCCAAGGTCGACCAGGCGCGCCTGGGCTTCATCAGGTTGCGCAACAGCCTGTCCAACGTGTACGCGGTGATCCAGCAGCAGTTCGCTCCGTTCGTGGGAGTGTTCACCAACCTGTCGGGCTTCGTGCAATCGCTGATGAATGCGCCTGACTCGCTGTCGTCGCTGTTCTCCAGCTACTTCAACGACTTCTCGCTACAAGACAGCGCCTTCTCGGACACCAGTTCGAGTTACCGCAACGCGGTGGCCACCACCACGCAGCAGACCGAAGCCGTTGCCAGCATCAACACCGTCAGCCAAGTGGGCGGCGTCGATGCAGTGGCAGCGTCCCAGGCCACGGCCAACCTGGTGCAGGACGCGCTGTTGGTGCAGATCGCGCTCATCGTGAGCGAAATGCCGATCGCCTCGCAGCCGGTAGCGACTGGCTCCACCCCTTCGGTCGAGCAGCAGGCGGTCCTGCCGCTGGTTCGCCCCGAGGTGCCGGTGGCCGACGATGTGCTCGAGCTGCGCGACGGGCTCAACGAGGCGATCTATCAGGCCTCGCTCAAGGCTGATTCGGCGCATTACGTGGTGCTGAACACGCTGCGCCAGGCCCTGGTCAAGCACCTGACCGCCGTAGCGGAGTCCGGCGTGCGCCTGGTGGACATAACGCCGCCCGAAACGATGTCCGCCTTGGTGCTGGCGTACCGCCGGTTCGGCGACGCGACCCGCTCCAGTGAGGTGGTTCAGCGCAACCGCATCCGGCACCCGGGCTTCATTCCGGCGGCGCCGATCAAAATCGCCCAGAGGTAACCCATGGCCGAAGATCAAAACACCGTCAGCCTTACGGTTGACGGTCTGGATTATTCCGGCTGGAAATCGGTGGAAATTATCGCCGGCCTGGAAGATCAGGCCAGATCCTTCTCTCTGAACATCACCTGGAAGTGGCCGGGGCAGGACGTCGCGGTGCCGATCCGGCAGGGCGCGAAGTGCCAGGTACGTATCGGCGATGACCTGGTGCTGACCGGCTGGGTGTTTGCCACGCCGATCGAATACGACGACAAGCAAATCACGACCACGATCAGCGGCCGCTCGCTGACGGCGGATCTGGTGGACTGTGCGGCGGTGAACAAGCCAGGGCAATGGAACAACCAAAGTGTGCTGACCATCGTCAAGGCGCTGGCGGCGCCCTATGGGATATCCGTGCGCAGCGAGATCCCCGAGGGGGCGAAGCTGTCGGACCATACCATTGAGCCAGGCGAGACGGCATTCGAATCCATTGACCGCTTGCTGACGCTGTTTCGGGTGTTCTCCACCGACGATGCGCGGGGAATGGCGGTGCTGGCCAGGCCTGGCAGCGAAGGGCGGGCCTTCGATCATCTGGAGGTCGGCAAGAACATCCTCACCGGCGGCGCGCCGCTGGACTTCTCCGGCGTGTTTTCCGAATACCAGGTGCTTGGCCAGCGCTCGGGCACCGACGATGAGTTTGGGGAGGCGGCTGCCGAAGTGTCGGCGGCGCTGACGGATGACCGGACCACCCGCAAGCGGGTGCTGATCATCCAGGAGTCGGGCCAGATGACCAACGAGCTTGCCCAGGCCCGGGCCAACTGGGAGCGCGGCACGCGCATGGGCAAGGCCCTTTCCACCACCTACACCGTGCAGGGCTGGCGGCAAACCAACGGGGCGCTGTGGAAGCACAACATCTTGGTTCGGGTGATCGACCCAATCATCGGCTTTGACCGTTGGATGCTGATCGCCCGGGTGACTTACACGCTTACCGACGCCGGCATGATCACGAAGATGGAAGTCGGCCCGCCGGACAGCTACGAGCCGGAACCGCACGACCCGTACAAGAACCGCAAATTGAAGAAGGGCGGCAAGGCCGACAACTTCGAATACCTGATCCCCGCGGACTACGAGCCAAAACAATGACCGTGAAAAACATGCTGGCCCGCGGCACCGTGGTGCTCGTCGACGCCTTGAAGAAAATGCAGTCCCTTCAAATGCGGCTCACCGCCGGCGAACTGAAGGACAACGCCGAACACTTCGAGCCCTATGGCTACACCAGCAACCCGCTGGCCGGCGCCGAAGTGCTCACGGCCTTCATTGGTGGCGATCGTTCGCACGCAGTCGTGCTGGTTGCTTCCGATCGCCGGTATCGCATCCAGGAACTGAAGCCCGGCGAAGTGGCTATCTACACCGATGAGGGCGACCGCATCCACTTCAAACGCGGCCGGATCATCGACATCGAAACCGAAACGCTGAACATCAAGGCTAGCGTAGCGGTGAACTTCGAAACGCCGACCATCACCCAGACGGGTCAGATCGTGTCGCAAGGCGACCAGGTGGCCGGCGGCATCAGCCAAATCCACCACGTGCACACCAGCACCCAGCCGGGCAGCGGCCAGAGCGGTGCACCCGCGCCGGGGGCATGATGATTATTCCGAGCACTGTCGAGGCCGCGCTGATCCGCGCAGTGGTGATCAGCCTGTACACCTGGCGCCGGGCCGAAGCCGACGACCCGGTGGACGATGATGAATTGTACGGCTGGTGGGGCGACAGCTATCCCGTATCCGCCGACGACCGTATCGGTTCCCGCCTTTGGCTGTTGCGCCGCGTGAAGCTCACCGACGCCACCCAGCGAGACGCCGAGTACTACGCCGCCGAGGCGCTGCGCTGGCTCATCGATGAGGGCCATGTCTTGGACGTAGCGATCAGCAGCGCCCGGGCCGACATCAACCGATTGAACCTGGGCGTCGTGCTCACGCTGACCACCGGCGCCAAGCTTGAAATCCAACCCACCCCTTCCTGGCAGGTGATCTATGCCGTTTGAAACGCCCTCGTTGCCGGTGCTGGTCGATCGCACTCAAAGCGACCTGACCAGCGATGCGCTGCGCCGATCCGACGCCCAGGTCTTGGCCAGGACCTTGGCGGGTACTGCATACGGGCTGTACGGCTATCTCGACTGGATTGCCGAGCAGATCCTCCCCGACCGGGCCGATGAAGAGACGCTGGAGCGCATTGCACAGATGCGCCTGGCACAGCCCCGAAAGCCCGCTCAATCTGCCGAAGGCTCAGTCAGCTTCCAGGCGGCGGCTGGCGCTGTGCTCGACGCTGACGTGGTGCTCCAGGCCGATGATGGCCGCAGTTACCGCGTCACTGCTGGCGTGACCACCGTTGCAGGGCCGAACACCACTACCATCGCGGCCGTGGACGCTGGAACGCTGGGCAACGCCGATGCGGGGTTGTCGCTGACCTTGGTGCAGCCCGTGTCAGGCGTGACCAACGCCTTCACTGTGCTTGCGCCTGGCCTGATTGGGGGCATCGCTGAAGAAAGCGTCGAGGCGTTGCGGGCCCGTGTGGTCAGGTCGTACCGCGTCATCCCGCATGGCGGCTCGGCGGATGACTACGAAACATGGGCCCTTGAGGTGCCAGGCGTCACCCGGGCGTGGTGCCGAGGCAACTACCTTGGGCCCGGTACCGTGGGTTTATTCCTCATGCGTGACTTAGACCTTGACCCGGTGCCCAGCCCTGAGCAATTGGCCGAAGTGTGGGCCTACATCGAGCCGCTGCGTCCGGTGACAGCAGAGCTCTACGTTCTTGCGCCGGTTCGGGTGCCGGTGGCCTACAGCATCCACCCGGTGCCCGACACGACCGCCGTGCGCGCCGCGATCACGGCCAACCTGATCGACCTGCACGACCGTGAAGCGGGCCTGGGAAGCACGCTGTTGATCAGCCATATCCGCGAAGCAATCAGCGGCGCGGCAGGCGAAACCGACCATACCTTGACCCTGCCAGCGGCCAACGTCACCGCCGCGGCGAATCAGTTGCTGACCTTTGGGGGCATCACATGGCTGTAGCGCGAACTGCCGAACAGTACCGCCGTCAGTTGCGCGGCCTGCTGCCTCTCGGGCCTGCCTGGGATCCAGAGCTGGTCCCGGAAATAGACCTGGTGCTGTCGGGAGTGTCCGTCGAGTTCTCGCGCCTTGATGCCAGGGCTGTCGATCTGCTTAACGAGATGGACCCAGCCGGCGTCAGCGAACTGGTCCCGGACTGGGAGGCAATCATGGGCCTGCCTGATCCGTGCCTGGGCCCCAACCCTGCTTTCGAAGATCGTCGGCTCGCGGTCCGGAGGCGCCTGGTTGAAGTGGGCGGGCAGAGCCGGGCGTATTTCATCGAGATCGCCGTAAGCCAGGGTTACCCGAACGCCACGATCACCGAACATCGAGCGCCGCGCTTTGGCCGCGCTCGCTTTGGCTCGGCGCACTTCGGCACCTGGAACGCACAGTTCATGTGGACGCTCAACACCGGCGGCCGGCAGCGGCAGGGCCGGCGATTCGGTGTGAGCTACTGGGGGGAGCGCTTCGGGGCGAACCCTGGCAACCCGCTCGAATGCACCATCCGGCGCCCGGCGCCGGCACACACCGTTGTGCACATCAATTACGACTGAGGGGTAATAGCGTGGATTTTCCGAAAAGTGTTCCCAGCGTCGGGCTGGTAGATGGCAAGTTCGTTGATGAGAATCCCGTTCTCGGCACGCCTGGTTCGTTGATTCCTTCTGCGTGGGGTAACTCGGTCACGATCGAAGTGCTGAATGTTATCGAAGCGGCCGGGCTCGACCCTAGCGAGGTAGACCTAACGCAGCTGCTCCAGTCCGTTCGACTGATCGCGCAGGGTGGTTCCGGAAACTTTGGTACTGACACCGGGGCAGCCAACGTCTACACCGTGGCCTACGCCCCCGCGATTCCTTCACTGGTCAACGGGTTGCTGGTTCGCTTCAAGGCGAAGACAGCAAATACGGCGGGTAGCACCTTCAGCCCCAACGGCCTTGTGGCAAAAGCGCTGGTTGGAGTCGGTCTTGGCGCCCTTCAAGGTGGCGAAATTGTTGCGAACGGGATATGCACCGTTGTGTATTCGGTCACCCTAGATAAATGGGTTCTGCTGGAAAGCACAGGTGGGGCGATGCAAGTCGCGCCGGCCACCAAGTCCCAGCACGCCATGCAGCTCGGGCAGGCTTCCGGCCGCCTACTGCGAACCACGATTTACATCAACAACGCTGGCACATTGCAGGCGTCTGTTGATGGTGGCGCATTTACTAACGCAAGCTCGACCTTTACAAAGCACCCGGATGCTGTTTTTGCAGAGGCCGAGGTGCAAGGCGGCGGCGGATCTGGTGGTAACGCAGCTTCTACCGGGGCAGGGAATGTCTCCGCAGGCTCCGGTGGCGCCGCCGGCGGCTGGTCGTTCAAGCGAGCTCCTATTGCTTCGTTTCACGGTGCGACAATTTCTGTCGGCGCTGGTGGCGCCGCCGGCGCTGTAGCTGCCGGCGGAACCAGCGCTATCGGAGGGGTGATCTCAGCCCCGGGTGGTCAGCCAGGTGCAACTGGCGCTAACGGGGCGGCAACTAACATCCCATTTGGTATCACTCCTGGCAGTCTAGGCACTGGCGGTGACATAAACGCGCGCGGCGGCATGGGCTTCTTCGCTCTGTACTCAACCACCGCGCTTAGCGGTAAAGGGGGAGCCTCCAAGTTCGGCGAGGGTGGCGCCGCGACAAGTGGCGCTCCGACTACTGGAAACTCCGGAATTTCAGCAGATAGCTACGGGGGGGGCGGTTCTGGAGCTGCGAACGGTGCTTCAGTTCCTGGCACCACAAACGGTGGTGCGGGGAAAGGCGGCGTCACCATCCTCAAGGAGTACGCATAAATGAAAACTTACGCATGGGTTGATGGCGGCATTGTTGCCGAGGTAATTCTTCCGCAAGCATATGATGACGAACATCCAGATCGCGAAGAGAGTGACCCCTCGCGGATCGGGCAGGAGATTCCAATTGAGCTCCGCCGGCCTGCCGAGATCGTTGCCAACTGTCACGACATTACCGATATGGACCCGATGCCGGCTTATGGATGGACCTATGTCAACGGTGTTTTTGCGGCTCCCGTACCTTGGCAGCCTTCGCCCGAGGAGATTTTGGCCAACAACACCTATTACCAGTCCCAGCTAAAGGATGCTGCATCGCGGGCGATGACGCCCTATGTCCTGTCCTTGAATCTGGGCAACGCCACGGATGAGGAAACGCTTAATGCCAAGTCATGGCAAGCGTACTACCGCGCTCTTGAATTGGTCGATGTAACCACCCCGGCCCCAGATTGGCCGGTAGCTCCTGCTTAGCGGTCAAGGTTCTGGTCGAACAGGCTTTGCCGATTGGACTGTTTCAACGCTACGTTCCCTGAACAGTCCAATCAGCCATCGCCTACATGGCTTTTCTACACATAGATGCAGTCCGAGGGACATTGAAATAACAAGACCAAGAAACATAAACTCAAAGGCCAGCCCTGCCGCGAATGATCTTTGTACGTTCAGTGCGAATAGCGGTAGCGCGATGATATGTATCAAATAGAATGCAAATGACGCCTCGCCAAGCAGTACGACAGGTTTTGTCGATAGAAGTCTGCACAGCTTGCTTGATTGAGTTTCAGCGGTCGCTAGTATGAGCAAGGCAAACAAGCCAGCGTATGAGGCGTCCCAGCTGAACGCAGACAAAAAGTTTGCTCTTGAGGCCATCAATAAGAGGATGGCAAAGATAGACCCATAGCAAACGTAACTCCACAATTTCGTATGGCTTTCGTTCTGTTTGCTCTTACAGTAATAGGCGGCAGCCAGAATTCCGAGCATGAAATCCAGAATCCGCGACAGTGGGAAGTTGTAAAGCCATCGATGTGCAGAGTCTGGATCGGTGAAAGGAAGGTCATGGCGCGGCGGCAGAGTAAGGTAACCAGCAATGAATAACTGCGCGGCGACGACCGTCAGCGCGGCCAAAAACAATTTCGGTCCCGGCCGTAGGACGCCAGCCCTGCTGAACATTGGGATCAAGAGCGGGAAGCAGAGGTACAGGAACGCCTCGACGCTAATACTCCATGCCGGGCTGTTCAGCCCGCCAATGACGCTTGCGTCTGGGTGCCATGCCTGCGCCGCGAATAGATAAATAAGGATTGGTGAAGACGCATCCTTCTGTAGCCAGACAAACAGCATGGTCAGGATATACAACGGATACACGCGGCTGAATCTTGCCCACAGGTATGCTGGCGTGTTCTGCAAAGGGTTTAGTTCGAACTTGCCGATGTAATTGTAAGTGATGATGAAGCCAGACAGCACAAAAAAGAAGGTAACTCCAGCGTAGCCGGACGCCATAACTCGATCAGCAATAGTTCCAAACCCCGCTATTGGGTAGTGAGAAAAGAACACCATCAGCGCCGCAACAAACCGAAGCCCGGTTAATGCTGGAATCGCTCCTGATCTACTGGACGCTATTGGCATCATGCCTCCTGAATTTTGCCGGATTCTACAGCAATTCGGATTTAACAGAATCGAACCCCGCCGGTGCGCGGGTATTTTTTTGCCTGGAGAAAAGTTATGACCGCAACCGAGAAGGACCGGGACATCCTGGCCCGCACGCTTCATGGAGAGGCCAGGGGTGAAGGGTTCGCCGGCCAGGTGGCCGTGGCCTGCGTGATCCGCAACCGCGTAAACGACGGCAAGGACCGCTCCTGGTGGGGCGAAGGCTACGCCGGGGTTTGCCTGAAGCCATACCAGTTCAGTTGCTGGAACAAGAACGATCCGAACTATCCCTACCTGAGCGGCGCCAAGCCGATTCCGCCGAAGCAGTTCGCCCAGGCCCAGCGGGCGGCGGATCTGGTGATTTCCGGTGCCGAGGCCGATGTCACCAATGGCGCGACCCACTACTACGCGACCACGATGCCGAAGCCTCCGGCGTGGACTAAGGGAGCCACGGAGACATTCCGCCTCGGGCACCACATCTTCTTCAAGGACGTGCCATGAATCCCGCCAGCCTGAAGCTCCTGATCGCAGGTGTGGCCGTGGCGTTGATCCTGGCGATAAGCGCGACATGGAAGGTGCAGGACTGGCGGTACAGCGGCCGACTGGCAGAGCAGGCCAACGCCCATCTTTCCGACCTGGCCAAGATCGGCAGCGCCGCCTCAGACCAGGTTCAGGCAGAGCAGGGCAAGCGCCTGACCCTGGAACAGCAGTTGACCGCCAGTGACCAAGCCCACCACCGAGCACTCACCGATGCCCAACGTAATCAAGATCGCCTGCGCGATCGCCTCGCTACTGCTGATGTCCGGCTGTCAGTCCTCCTCGACCAGGATTCAGCCAGTTGCAACGCAGTGCCTGCCACCGCCGACGCCGGCGGCGTGGTTCATGGAAGAACAAGAGCCCAACTTGACCCCGCGCATGCTCAAAGAATTATCGCCATCACCGACGCCGGCGACCGGGGGTTGATCGCGCTGCAGGCGTGCCAGGCGTATGTCAGAGCGCTGGGTCAGTGATCGGGCCGGGGAGCCGTCCTATCATCGGCCACCGGTCATGTATCCAGGCGAACTCAGTGGGAGGGGAGGTGGTGACCACATACACGCGCCGGTTTTCCTCCTCGCCCAGCACCAGGCACTCCAGCCCGTAGCCCTCGTTCATATCGAACCAGTGGGATACACGCTCGCCGTCCTTCTCCATGTATCGCTGCACCAGGCCCAGGGCTCGTTGTGGGTGATACTTCTCCCATCCGCCGCGCTCGACTGTCTCCAGTTTCGCCCATCCCCCTGATGGGCCTGTGCCTTTTTCTTCACGGCGCCGGCCCCATCGCACCCACCCAAGATCGGTCCCGTCCTCAAGCATCACGGGAAACGCTGCCTTGGGGTTCGGGAAATACACCTTGACCCGCTCGTACGCCCGATTCTTGTCCGCTGCTTCAACTCCGCCGCACATGCTTGCCCCCTGTCCGTCACCCGGGTTGGCTGTTGGTGATGATGTAATCAGGAAGGCTATCGCCCTCATGAACCTTCAGCCGCTGATACAGTTCGGCGACGAGACGATCTCGGGCCGTTATTTCTGACCTCGTTCTGTTATCAAGGTTTGAATATTTGAGGTACTGGCCGCTCAGCTCCCACCGAATTTCCTTCAGTTCAGCCCGAAGCCGTGCAGCTTCTTTGGCTTCGGCGGCGTGCATTTCGATCAAGCCGAAGATGTCCTGGCGCGCCTTTCTCAGCTGAGTGGTCAGCTCCTGCACCTCGTTCTCGAGCATAAGGCAGGAGTGTTTGTACATTTCCAAGGGTGTGGGGGTGCCCAGCCAATCGCTGGTGTCTTCGATTTCATACGGGTCCATGACCATGCCTTGCTTGATACTGTTTGGATATACAGTAATCGAGGCGATGTGACCCGAGCGAGGGTGAGCCGACGAGCTGTATTGGCGGACAGCTTGTTGCCCAATGCAGCCATCAACAGCTATCAGAAATTCTCTGAGCGGACCACCAAAGTATCAAGCAGGGACGCTATCTTTCTGCGAGCAATACTCTCCCGCTCGTTTGCGGCCTCCCAAAGCTCCCCGAATGCCTTTCGCTCACGAACCAAAGCCATAACCTCTGCTGAGGCAGCCGCGAGATCTATACGAGCCCGCCGCAGCTCTTCTTCGAATGTCCCGATGGCCATCACAATGTCCTTAAAATAGTCTCTTAAACCTTGAGTTAAAGCGTTGTCTGCTGGTTGAGCCTAGATGATGGCGGTCATTCAGGCGCCATCAGCACTGCAAGTGTCAGCTTGATGAACTCTTCGTTCTTGTCGATGGTGTCCAGGGCGCCGCGCACGTTGTCCGCGATGTCAGCTGAGCCCCGAGCCTCCACCCAGTTCGACAGCTCCACGATAGCCGCTTCGAGGGCTAGCTGGTTCTCGTTGATCTTGAATAGCAGGGAGGGAAGAAGGTCTGAATGGGGCATTGGACGACTCCTTGGGCAATGGAATTAGCGTAGCAGTCTAAGGGGGAGTGGGCGGTCGGCAGAACGCCGGAGAGGGTGCGCAAAACCTCCTCTGGAGGCCGCGTGTTTTCGTTTGCGTAAGCACAAAAAGACGGATGTTTTGCTACATTAAAAAAGGTAGGTTATCCTTTTAAAACAACAGTTTGTGGCGCTACAGTCCCCAGCATGGGGTGCTAGGGGTCGAGTGTTCGAATCACTCCGTCCCGACCATATTTTTCAATGACTTAGCCCAACTTTTACGAGTTGGGCTTTTTCATGGGCGTGACTTTTACGGGACTCCGTCCCGGCTCCTCAGCCGGGCTTTTATTTTCCGCGGTAGACCTCATTTCCCCCCAGTCACATCAAGAAACGTCCCCGTCACAAACGATGCCTCCCCACTCGCCAGCCATAGAATGGCCCGCGCCACTTCCTCCGGTTGGCCGCCACGC
>Ga0307412_10000357_pt1 | contig 28421 bp, 22 predicted proteins | sample DK1Cmetagenome_3_FD_203823 | JGI IMG/M metagenome (GOLD analysis project Ga0307412, IMG submission 203823) | Maize rhizosphere microbial communities from greenhouse at UC Davis, California, United States - DK15-C-1 | ecosystem: Host-associated > Plants > Roots > Rhizosphere > Soil | place: USA...
TTCTTATAAATTTGTTTTTTAAAACAAATCAATTTTTTTTTTTTTTTTGGGGGGGGGGTTTCCCCCCCCCCGAAACTTCAAAGGGCTTTAAAAAATCATTTCTTTATTTAAAACAGCTCTCCTGCTACTTTTTTAATATTATCACTTTTTCCCATCGAATAAAAATGCAAGACAGGAACTCCAAAATCCAGCAATTCTTTGCATTGATTGATTGCCCATTCGACCCCGATTTGTTTTACGGCTTCATTATTTTTTGCACTTTCAACGGAATTAATTAGATCTTCCGGTAAATCGATTTTGAAAACCTGCGGTAAAAGTTTTAAATGTTTCTTCGTTGCAATCGGCTTAATACCAGGAATAATAGGAACTGTAATTCCCATTTCTCTGGCTTTGGTTACAAATTCAATATATTTTTTATTATCAAAAAACATTTGCGTTACGATATAATCTGCGCCTGCATCCACTTTTTGCTTCAGCCATTTTAAGTCATAATTCATAGATGGTGCTTCCATGTGTTTTTCAGGATAACCGGCAACGCCGATGCAGAATTTATTTAATTCATCACAAATCTGATCTTCATCATGAAGGTATTTTCCGCGACCTAAATTATTAATTTGACGCACCAGATCCATCGCACTTGCATGACCTCCCGGAGTGGCTTCAAAATATTGGTGACCTTTCATTGCATCACCGCGCAACGCCATAATATTGTCAATTCCCAAATACATACAATCCACTAAAAGATATTCTGTTTCCTCTTTTGTAAAACCTCCGCAAAGCAGGTGTGGAACAGTATCTACATTATATTTATGCTGAATTGCCGCACAAATTCCCAATGTTCCGGGGCGCATTCTTGTAATTCTGCGCTCCATCAAACCATTTCCTTTATCGATATAAATATATTCTTCCCTGGATGTTGTAACATCGATGAAAGGCGGCTTAAATTCCATCAACGGATCTATGTTCATGTATAAATCTTCAATCCCGATTCCCTTTTGTGGCGGAACAACTTCGAGGGAAAATAAAGTTTTTCCATTTGCGTTTTTTATGTGTTCTGTTATTTTCATTTTTCCATTACGAGTGAAGCATAGCGACTCTCAATTTTGTTATTTAATTTAATTGCTTTAAAAGAATATCAATTTTTATAAATCCAATCTGTAATTAAGATTTCTCCATTTTCAGACGCGAAATGTATTTTAAAACGATATTTTGACTGATTAAGAACTTCAAAGAAATTCTCACTTTGTATTATATTAAAATCAGATTTAATATCAACTTCATACTTATATATTTTATACGGCTTAATTTTTTTAAATTTATCTGGAGAAGCAAAACAGTCAATGTCCTTTGCTGTTCTTTTTATCTTTTCAAAAGACTGAATTTCATTATTAAAAAACTCCAGATCAACAATTCTCATCGTACAGAAATTGAGTTTCTTTGGAACTTTAAAACTTTCATTTCCTCTATTTTTTACGATTAGTTCCAGTTTTCCTGTTTCTTTCAATTTGTCGGCATATACTGCAATTGAATAGTTATTCTTCTGCCCAAAAACGAAGGAATTAATCAATAGAAAAAATAAAATCAGCTTTTTCATTTAGATTTAATCTGCTAAATTAGGTGACAGCCATTTTCTCGCTTCCTGTAAAGAAATTCCTTTTCTCTTTGAATAGTCTTTCAACTGATCTTCTGTAATTTTTCCTAAGCCGAAATATTTGGCGTGCGGGCTTCCGAAATAATACCCTGAAACCGAAGCTGTCGGGAACATCGCCAAACTTTCCGTCAAATAAACTCCGATATTTTCTTCCACTTTTAAAAGATCCCAAATCGCATGTTTTTCCAAGTGATCTGGACACGCTGGATAACCCGGTGCAGGACGAACTCCTTTATATTTTTCGGCAATTAAATCTTCGTTGCTTAAACTTTCCTGATTAGCGTATCCCCAATATTCTGTTCTTACTTTTTTATGCAAAAATTCGGCATAAGCTTCAGCAAAACGGTCGGCTAAAGCTTTCACCATAATGGCGTTGTAATCGTCGTTTGCTTTTTCGTATTCATCTGATAATTCATCGGTTCCGAAACCTGTTGTTACACAGAAAGCTCCGACGTAATCGGTTTTTCCTGAACTTTTAGGCGCAATAAAATCACTTAATGCCAAATATTCTTTGCCTTTTGATTTTTGCAATTGCTGTCTTAATGTAATGAATTTCGATTGCGGTTGATTATTTTCATCAAAAATTAAAATATCATCATTTTCATCAGAATTCGCTTTAAAAATTCCGAAAATGGCTTTTGCGGTTAATGATTTTTCGTCTAAAATTCTTTTTAAAATAACCTGAGCGTCTTTAAATAATTCTTTTGCCTGAGCTCCAACAACCTCATCATCAAAAATATTCGGATATTTACCGTGAAGATCCCAGCTTCTGAAAAACGGGGACCAGTCGATGAACGGAACCAATTCATTTAAATCCTGATTTTCAAAAACCTGTATTCCTAACTGATTTGGAGTGAAAATTTCTTCATTTTCCCAATCGATTTTAAATTTATCTTTTCTGGCATCTTCAATCGAAACATATTCTTTATCAACCTGTCGGTTCAAAAACTTTTCACGGAATTCCGAATATTCGCTTTTTAAATCATCAACATATTCCTTATTTCTGTCGCCCAACAAAGAACTCACAACATTTACCGCTCTGGAAGCGTCATTTACGTGGACTACAGCATTTTTATATTTCAAATCGATTTTTACGGCGGTATGTGCTTTTGAAGTGGTTGCACCCCCGATTAATAAAGGGAAATTAAGATTTTGTCTTTCCAGTTCCTGAGCGATATACACCATTTCATCCAGACTTGGCGTAATTAAGCCACTCAACCCAATCACATCAACGTTATGATCAATTGCGGCCTGAATAATTTTTTCGGCAGGAACCATCACTCCAAGATCAACGATTTCATAATTATTACAACCCAACACAACGCTCACAATATTTTTACCGATATCGTGGACGTCACCTTTTACCGTGGCCATCAATACTTTTCCGTTGGCAGGTCTTGAGCCGTCTTTTTCGGCTTCAATATAAGGCTGTAAATAGGCAACCGCTTTTTTCATTACCCTTGCCGATTTTACCACTTGAGGCAGGAACATTTTTCCGCTTCCGAACAGATCTCCTACAACGCCCATTCCGGTCATTAAATTAACTTCAATAACGTGTAAAGGTTTTGCTGATTGTAATCTTGCCTCTTCAACATCTTCTTCGATAAAACGGTCGATTCCTTTTACCAAAGCATGGGTGATTCTTTCCTGTAAAGGTCTTGTTCGCCATTCAAGCTCTTCAACAACCTCTTTTTTAACGGATTTATGCTTTTCGGAATAATCTAAAAGCCTTTCTGTCGCGTCTTCTCTTTTATCAAGAATAACGTCTTCAACGAGCTCTAATAATTCTTTATTAATTTCATCATAAACTTCCAACATCGCAGGATTTACGATCCCAACGTTCATTCCCGCCTGAATGGCGTGATACAGGAAAACCGAGTGCATTGCTTCTCTCACCGTATCATTTCCGCGGAATGAAAACGAAACATTGCTCACTCCTCCGCTCACAGAAGCATACGGAAGATTTTGTCGAACCCATCTCGTTGCCTCAATGAAGTCGATTGCATTCCTTCTGTGTTCATCCATTCCTGTAGCGACAGGAAAAATATTTAAGTCAAAAATGATATCTTCTGCCGGAAAACCAACTTGATTCACCAAAATATCATAAGAACGTTTTGAAATTTCAAGTCTGCGATCGTAATTATCGGCTTGTCCGTCTTCGTCAAAAGCCATGACAATAACTGCTGCACCGTATCTTTTGATCGCTTTTGCCTGTTTGATGAATTCTTCTTCACCACCTTTTAAGCTGATGGAATTCACGACAGATTTTCCTTGAACCACTTGAAGTCCGGCTTCCAGAATCTCCCATTTCGAGGAGTCGATCATGATTGGGATTCTGGAAATATCCGGTTCTGAAGCAATTAAGTTCAGGAATTTTATCATGGAAGCTTTTCCATCGATCAATCCGTCATCAAAATTAACATCAAGAATCTGCGCCCCGCCTTCAACCTGATGGCGGGCGATGTCTAATGCTTCAGAAAATTTTTCTTCTTTTATTAATCTTAAAAACTTTTTGGACCCGGCAACGTTTGTTCTTTCACCAACGTTGATGAAGTTACTTTCCGGTGTAATAATCAAAGGCTCAAGCCCCGATAATCTTAAATATTTCATCAATTTTTATTCTTCTAAAATGTAATATGCATTATTTGCATTTTGTTTAAGCAAATCGACATGTTTGCCCAAAGCAGTAAATATGGGGAACCTTTTATAGGCTAAATTGTGTTCTTTGGCGAATTTTTCTATTTCGTCCGTAATTTCATTGTAATAGAGATAACTGTAATTTGGAAATAAATGATGGGCAACGTGAAAATTGAAATTCCCTAAAATATTTCTTACAAACCAGTTGTTTTCCTTTAAATCATTCGTCACCTCGAATTGATGATTCAACCAGCTGAACGGAAGTCCGTTTTTCTGATCTAATTTCGGAAAAGCGTTGTCCGGAAGCGGATGCAAAGGCAGTAACACAAACAGTGCAAAAATGCTTGCTGCAATCACCTGCAAAAACCAAGCTCCAAAAGCTAACCCGAATGATACTTTAAAAAACAAAATCGGAACCGCGATCTGATAAAAGAAATAGAATAATTTGAAAGCTACCATCTTTACTTTTTCTTTCACAGGAATGGCTCCCTGAGTTTTTAAAATCACTCTTTCTTTATCAAAAAAGTCTCTGAAATCCCTGATAAACATCCAATTGAAAAGGTATAAAGGATAAACCAAAAAGAAAAAGAAATGTTGATACTTTTGAACCCCTTTTGCCTTAACCCATGGAACAATTAAAAGTAAACCGCTTTGCTCAATATCCGTGTCCCAACCGTCCACATTAGGGTAAGCGTGGTGACTTGCGATGTGGCGTTTTTTCCAGATATAAGAATTGGCTCCTACAAAATCGAAAATCTGTAAAACAAGTCCGTTTAATTTTTTGTTTTTATAGATATTGTTGTGTGCAGCTTCGTGAATTAAATTTAAATAAATTAAAACTAAAGAAATCCCCATCAACACAAAGCTTGAGATATAAATCCAAGGCTTTTCAGCATTAAAAACCGCAAAAAAATACAACCCAAAATAGACCAAAGGCAGAATGACCGCTTTGATCTTAATATAAATATCCCTGTCTTCGGGAATGGCTGCTACTCGTTGGTTCACTTTCTTTCTTAGTTCATTAAACAGTTTTGCATCATCTGAATCTTTTAAGTAAATCGGCTTTTCCATTACATTTAAATTTTGTGTGATATTTAAAGATAATATTAAAATCTATTTCTTTTTTTATTGATTCAATTAAAAATTTCTATTAAATCATACAAATGTCCTCAATTTTCTTGGCTCATATTTTTCAACTATATCTGCGATGGCCTTGATGTGATCGGGTGTCGTTCCGCAACATCCTCCGATGATATTGATTAATCCTTTTTCCACATATTCTTTAATCTGACTGGCCATATCTTCCGGTGTTTCGTCATATTTTCCGAAAGCATTTGGAAGACCTGCATTCGGATAGGCCGAAACGTGGAATTCTGAATTATGCGCTAATGTTTCTAAATATGGTGTCAATTGATTTGCTCCCAAAGCACAATTGAACCCAACGCTCAATAAATTTAAATGGGAAACTGAGATCAAAAATGCTTCTGCGGTTTGTCCACTCAACGTTCTTCCTGAAGCATCGGTAATTGTTCCCGAAACCATGATCGGGATTTTAATTCCTCTTTCATCCTGAATTTCATCGATCGCAAATAATGCGGCTTTTGCATTTAATGTATCAAAAACTGTTTCAACCAATAAAATATCAGAGCCTCCATCTAATAAAGCTTCTGACTGTTGTTTGTAAGCGATTCTCAATTCGTCAAAAGTGATAGCGCGATAACCCGGATCGTTTACATCCGGACTTAAACTTGCCGTTCTGTTTGTCGGACCGATAGAACCCGCTACAAATCTAGGTTTATCTGGATTTTTAGCCGTAAATTCATCACAGGCTTTTCTGGCGATTTTTGCAGATTCGTAATTTAGTTCGTAGACCAATTCTTCCATGTGGTAATCTGCCATTGCGATGGTAGTTCCTGAAAACGTATTGGTTTCGATGATATCTGCTCCTGCTTCCAGATATTTTTTGTGAACTTCTTCGATTGCGTGCGGTTGCGTCAAGGAAAGTAAATCGTTGTTTCCTTTTACGGGATGCGCCCAATCTTTGAAGCGCTCGCCGCGATAATCTTCTTCCTCGAATTTGTATCGCTGAAGCATGGTTCCCATTGCTCCATCAAGAATTAAAATTCTTTCGGATAATGCTTTATATAATTGTTCTGAATTTTTCATTTGCTTAATTTTGATTATTGTTGTTGGTCTTCGCAGCCCGACTTGAGCGGAGCTCTTTTTTGTGTAGCAAAGCGAAACAAAAAAAGCGGGAGCGGAAGGCGGAAATAGCTGCCCAAATTATTTTAGTCCAATGCTTGTTTTAAATCATTAATTATATCATCCACATTTTCCAAACCTACCGAACAACGAACGAGACCGGCTGTAATTCCTACTTCATTTCTTTCGTCATTTGTTAATTTTGAATGCGTTGTAGATGCCGGATGCGTTACAATTGTTCTGGTATCTCCAAGGTTTGCAGACAGTGAGCACATTTTTATGTTGTTTAAAAATCTTCTGCCTCCTTCAATTCCGCCTTTGATCTCAAACGCTACTACATTTCCGCCTAACTTCATTTGTTTTTTGGCAATCTCGTAGCTTGGATGAGACTTCAGGAATGGATATTTCACCAATTCTAGATTGGGATGATTTTCTAAAAACTCGGCAACTTTCAAGGCGTTTTCGCAGTGTCTTTCTACGCGGATTGCTAATGTTTCCAAGCTTTTCGACAACACCCAAGCATTGAAAGGCGACATTGCAGGTCCTGTATTTCTTGCAAAAAGATAAATTTCACGAATTAAATCTTCTCTACCGACCGCTACTCCACCCAAAACTCGTCCTTGTCCATCAATTAATTTCGTTGCAGAATGTACAACAATATCTGCACCATATTTGATCGGCTGCTGAAGATAAGGTGTTGCGAAACAGTTATCTACAACAAATATCAGGTTATGCTTTTTCGCGATCTGCCCGAAAAATTCTAAATCTAAAATCTCAATTGCCGGATTTGTCGGTGTTTCCAGATATAAGATTTTCGTATTGGGTTGAATATATTTCTCAATATTTTCTGCGTCTTCGGCTTTGAAATACGTTGTTTCGATATTCCATTTCGGGAAATATTTTGTGAACAAAGTATGTGTGGAACCGAAAACCGACTGACAGCTTATAATATGATCTCCTGCATTTAATAAAGTCGCGAACGTTGAATAAATCGCGGCCATTCCTGTTGCGAAGGCATAACCAGCTTCTGCGCCTTCCATTTTTGCAATTTTATCTGTAAATTCAGTGACATTCGGGTTTGAAAACCGGCTGTATAAATTCTTTGGTTTTTCTTCTGCAAAACTCGCTCTCATATCCTCCGCATCCTGAAAAATAAAGCTGGAGGTAAGATACAACGGCGTTGAATGCTCGTCAAACTGCGAACGTTCTGTTTGTGTGCGAATTGCTAATGTTTCAAAATTTTCTTCTTCCATTTTGGATTATTTTGTTTTCCATAGGTTTTACCTAAGGCTATTGTTATTGAACTTTTTGGGTTCAAATAGTTGACTGTTTATTTCGTTTCACTTACTCTTAAAATATCTCCGAAAACTCCTCTAGCGGTAACCTGAGCTCCAGCTCCGGCTCCCATAATCACAATTGGATGCTCTCCGTAACTTTCTGTATAAATTTCAAAAATTGAATCTGAACCTTTTAACTGACCTAAAGCGGAAGTTGCGGGAACGGAAATCAATTTTACATCAAGCTCACCTTTGTCTTTCTGCAAATCTCCATGCAAGTCACCAACATACCGTAAAACATGATCCGGCTCTTGATTTTCCTTAATTTTTTGATATTCTTCATCCAATTCTTCCAGTTTGGAAAGAAATTCTAGTTTTGAAATAGAGCTTAAACATTGAGGTACAAGGTTTTGAACATTGATATCATCGAATTCATTGATTAGATCTAATTCTCTCGCCAAAATCAATAACTTTCTGGCAACATCATTTCCTGACAAATCCTCTCTCGGATCCGGTTCTGTGTATCCTTTTTCCAATGCTTCATTGATAATTGTTGAAAATTTATCGTTTCTCAAAGAAAAATTATTGAAAACATAGCTCAATGTTCCGGAAAAAACACCTTTGATTCTTGTAATATTTTCTCCTGAAAGATGAAGTAGCTTTATCGTGTCAATTAAGGGTAAACCTGCTCCAACATTGGTTTCATACAAATAACGTCTGTTGTTTTTGTTCAACGTATATCTTAGTTTACGATATTCTTCGATCGGAAGGGTGTTGAAAATCTTATTGGAAGACACCAAATCGAAACCATTTTCCGCCAACGTATGATAGTTGTGAACGAAATCTTTACTCGCCGTGTTATCAACAACGATCAGGTTTTCCAATTGATTTTCTTTTGAAAACTTGATTAATTCCTGAACATCTGATGGACTTTCTGCCGTCAGAACCTCATCATTCCAATTGTTATCAAAACCTTTTTTATTGAAAGCTATTTTTCTTGAATTCGCAACGGCAACAACTTTTAAGTCGATTTTTTTACGTCTTCTGATTTCTTCCGATGATTGTAAAACCTGATCAATTAAGGTTTTACCTACATTTCCGTGACCGATAATTGCTAAATGAACCGTTTTTGGCTTTTTAGAAATCTCGGATTCGATAATATTTTTGGCTTTTTCGTCTTGTGAAGAAGTTACGACAATATTGACACGTTTTTCGCTTGCAATTTGGTTTAAAAGCAATGGGAAAACATTGTTTCGGGCTAATTCTGCCAAAACTTTATTGAAATCTTCTGCCACAAAACCGATGACAGAAACATTATTTATGCTGTAAATCTGGGAAACTTTTCCTGATTTTCTTTCTGCTTCAAACTCGTCAATCAGGCAATTAACTGCTTTTTCGGAATCAGCTTCCTGAACCAAAATTGAGAGCCCATTTTCGATGGCCTGTTGAGAAATTACTCCAACACTAATTCGCGCCAAAGTAAGCGCTTTAAAAATTCGTCCGTCAATCCCGATTTCACCTAAGAAATCTTCCCCTTCAAATTTAATGATTGATCTGTTTTTTAAAAATTTTATTTCGTTAGCATTACTTTTCATTCTACAAAATATTTTTAATGATGTTATTTAATTGTTCGTATTCCATTAAGAAGGCGTCGTGCCCGTGAATTGATGTGATCTCGTGATAGAAAACCTCTTCTTTTTTTCCTTTAAGCTTTTCAAAACACATTCGGATTTCGGAAGCGGGAAAGAATAAGTCTGTATCAACGGAGATCATGTGCATTCGCGCTTGAATCTTTCCGAGTTGATTTTCTTCTGCATTGATGTTCATTAATAAATGATTCATCAGCTTATAAGATTTTAAACTAAATCTTTCGTTTAAAGCATTTCCGTGATAAATAAGCCAGTTTTCCGATTCTAAGCTTTGTTTTTCCTGATTGTATTTGTTTTGAAATCTATCGTTTAAAGATTGAGGTGTTCTGTAACACAACATTGCATGAATTCTGGCTTTTTGTAATGGCTGATCATTTTGATTTAATAAAAATTTCTGAACCAGACATTGTGCGTGAAGCCAATCATGGGTTTTGAAATCGCAGGCAATAGGAATGAAAATTTCGGTAAGTTGTGGGTTTTTTACCAACATTTCCCAGCCGATTCCACCTCCAAGAGAACCTCCGATAATGGCATATAAACTTTTAATATTTAAAATTTCCAGCCCCTTCAAAAAGATATTGGCGATATCTGAAGGTGTGAAATCTTCATATTCATCAATTAAAAAATCATCATAGCCGTTTCCGGGAATATTGAAGCACAGAACTGTATATTTGTTCGTATCGATCACCTGATTTTCTCCAATTAACTTTTTCCACCAACCTTTTTCTCCTGAAACATTTGAATTTCCGGTTAAGGCATGATTAACTAAAACTATCGGTGCAGAAAACAGGTATTTCCCGAAAAGCTGATAGCTCAACGAGATATGGTATTCCTTTTGGGAATGGGATTGATACGAAAAATTAATATAGTTTAGTTCTGTTTTCAATTCTATTATACTTTAATAATACAATTTGAAAATGCCATGAGAAATGGCTGAAAGAACTTCAGTAAGTTATCTGTCCAAAATAAATTGGTAGAACGTAGCACCTTCTTTACTTCCGTAAAGGGTTGCTAAGGTTTCACAGGGTCTAATCCCTCAACCTTTCTTGATAACATTTTCAATATGTGAATGATCGAATGGTGCAAAGATAAAACTTTTCTTTTAAATATTTAAAAAAAAATTAATTTTAATATATAAACATTGATGAATAGAGCGTTTAAGATAAAATATTAAAAATTATTAAGAATTGGAAAGTTGGAATTATTTTTCAAAAAAACTAACTTCGTAATTGAAAATGGTGAGATATGGTTGCTGAAAAACAAAGATTACAAGATACTAACTGGAAAAACTGGGGGCCTTACGTAAGTAACCGCCAATGGGGAAATGTACGTGAAGATTACAGCTCAAACGGTGATGCCTGGAATTTCGCTAATCATAACAACGCAGAAAGCTACGCCTATCGTTGGGGTGAAGAAGGAATCGCCGGAATTTCCGATGCGAAACAGCTTTTCTGTTTTGCACTTTCGTTTTGGAATAAAAAGGATAAGATGATAAAAGAACGCTTCTTCGGGCTGAGCAATCCTCAGGGAAATCACGGAGAAGACATTAAGGAAATCTTTTATTATCTGGATAATACGCCCACTCACAGCTATATGAAGATGGTGTACAAATATCCCATCAATTCTTTTCCATACGACGATATCCGGGCCGAAAATGCCAGACGCAGCAAAAAGGAACCCGAATACGAAATTTTCGACACCGGAATTTTCGATAACGATGAATATTTTGATATTTTTATTGAATATGCAAAGGCTGGTCAAGACGACATCCTGGTACGTGTTACGGTTTGCAACAGAAGCCAAAATGACGCTCCAATTGTAGTGGCGCCCACCGTTTGGTTCCGAAATAACTGGAAATGGGGCTATAACACTTATAAAGGAGGAACAAACGCTTCACAGGAAGGCTGTATAGATATTATTCACGACAGTATTCCCATTAAGAAGTTTTATTCAAAAAACATCAATACGGAAAGTGTTTTCTGTGATAATGAAACCAACACTCCAAAGCTACACGGTGCTCCGTATCCGGGAAATACTTATTTTAAAGATGGAATTAATGACTATATCATTTACGGAAGCAATACCGTGAATCCTGAAAAACGAGGAACAAAAGCCGCATTTTTAATTGATGAAATAATTGAGGCAGGACAATCCAAAGCTTTTGATTTCAGACTATCTCCTGATGATATGGATGAGCCTTTTTATCAGTTTGACGAAATCTTTAGTTTAAGAATTGAAGAAACCAATGAGTTTTATAATGAAATTCAACAGGATATAGATGATGACGACGAAAAAAATGTTCAGAGACAGGCCTTTGCAGGATTACTTTGGAACAAGCAATTCTATCATTACAATGTCGGGAAATGGCTGAAAGGTGACCCGAATTATGAAGCTCCACGGGATTTTAATAATTATGTAAGAAATACTGAATGGAATCACCTACATAATAAAGACATCATTTCAATGCCTGATAAGTGGGAATATCCTTGGTATGCAACCTGGGATCTGGCTTTCCATTGTGTCCCGTTTGCGATTATAGATGCGGAATTTGCAAAAAATCAGCTCCTTTTATTAACAAAAGAATGGTACATGCATCCGAACGGACAACTTCCGGCTTATGAATGGAATCTGAGCGATGTAAATCCGCCTGTTCATGCCTGGTCGTGTTTTAGGGTTTTTAAAATTGATGAAAAACATAATGGTAAACCGGATCTTTTATTTTTAGAAAAAGTTTTCCAAAAATTGCTTTTAAATTTTACCTGGTGGGTCAACCGGAAAGATAAAAACGGTAAAAATATCTTTGGAGGAGGCTTTCTTGGTCTAGATAACATCGGTGCTTTTGACCGAAATATGATTTTAAAAGACGGGCAGCATCTTGAGCAAGCCGATGGAACGAGCTGGATGGCCATGTACGCTCTGAATATGATGCGAATTGCTATGGAACTTGCTCAGTATTACCAGGTGTATGAAGATATGGCGATCAAATTTTTTGAACATTACCTTTATATCGCCGAAGCCATGGAAAACCTGGGTGAAGGCACGAAAGGTCTGTGGAATGAAGAAGACGGCTTTTTCTATGATGTATTACAACTCGGAAATGGCGACAGCGTTTCACTGAAGCTGAGAAGCATCGTTGGATTAATACCAATGTTTGCGGTGGAAATTGTAGATCATAAGCTATTGGAGAAAATGCCGAACTTCCGCGAGAGGATGGATTGGGTTTTAAAGAACAAACCTGAACTAACGAAGCTTGTTTCGCACTGGGATGAAGAAGGCCACGGGAGAAAACACCTGATGAGTATCCTCCGTAAAACCCGTTTAACCAAAGTTCTATCCAGAATGCTTGATGAAAATGAGTTTTTAAGTTCTTACGGAATTCGCGCCATGTCTAAGGTATATGAAGAGAACCCGTTTGTTTTTTCTGTTCACGGAAACGAAAATGCGGTGTATTATACTCCCGCAGAAAGTGATAGCCGTATGTTTGGCGGAAACAGCAACTGGAGAGGTCCGATTTGGTTTCCAATCAATTTTTTAATTGTTGAAAGTCTACAGAGGTTCCATTTTTATTATGGGAACAGCTTAAAAGTGGAGCTTCCAACAGGAAGCGGTGACAAGAGAAACCTGGATGAAGTGGCCCAAAACATAGGCAAAAGACTGTGTTCTATTTTCTTAAAGGATGAATACGGACAAAGACCTTTTAATGGTGGAAATGCGAAGTTTAATTATGATGAAAATTTTAAAGACTATATCACTTTCTTTGAATATTTCCATGGAGATAACGGCCGCGGCGTTGGAGCTTCACATCAGACAGGATGGACAGCGACGGTAGCCAAACTCCTAAAACCTAGAATGACCATATAAAATGTAAAGCCTCTTTAAAGGGGCTTTTTTAATGTAAAACAATATTTTTTTTCAAACCAAAAAAACATGTTAAATATTTGATTATCTTTGCATCAACAAAAACACACAAAGATGAAAACAAATTTTTTTGCTTTCCTAATTTCCATATTAGGAATTCGACAACTACTTCAAAACTTTTCACGAGTTGAATTTTGATTAGGATTTTAAAATCCTACTGACATTTCCTGTACACAAAATTTAAAAATTAACACAAACATTAATGAAAACAAAATTATTTTATTTGTTTCTTTTCTCTATGATTAGCTTGGGAATGGAAGCGCAGAATATTAGCTTTGCAGATGCTAATTTTAAGGCAAAATTGCTTTCGGCATCGCCCTCAAACACAGTTGCAAAAGATGATTACGGAAACTATGCTGCCATAGATACCAATGGTGATGGAGAGATAAGCTGGACTGAAGCTAATGAAATAAGAGAGCTTAATATCTCAAATGCTAACATCTCTTCATTGGAAGGTCTTTCGAATTTTTCAATTTTAAATCATCTTGATTGCAGCAATAATCAGATTTCTACAATAGATGTTAATGATTTTCTCTTAGGCACTCTGGATTGCAGCAATAATCAGATTTCATCACTCGATCTTTCATCATTAAGTTATGAAATTTATTCTCTCAACTGTTCTTATAATTTATTGACAGATTTACAGATTGCAAATTTGTTTGGGCTTAATACTTTAGATTGCAGTCATAACCAAATTACCAACTTAGAACTGCCTGCATTTCAGCCAGTATGGTCGGGACCACAACCTGTCTATAATATTAATATTTCACATAATTTTATTACCAATTTCACCTTAGCGGATAATATACCATACGAAAATGTCGATTGTTCTCACAATCAAATTCCAGTTTTAGATGTTAAAAACAAAAAAATAACCTCATTAAACTGCAGCTATAATCAGATATCAGAATTGAATTTTCAGGATAGAAACATACAAACACTTTCATTATTGAATGTTAGCAATAATAATTTTACAAGCATCTGTAAAAATGAAGGAGATGTATTCCCAAGTACCGGGTCTGTAACGCAAACTGTATGCGGGAATCCTGTACTGGGATTTGACCAGGGTTTTAAAAACTTTTTACTTGCATCAACTGCAGGTCCTTGCACTTATAGTGATGGGCAAAAAGCAAAAGACATTAATGGTATTTGCTTAGATTTAGATCCAGATCGTGATGGGGAAATGCATCAGGCAGATCTTGACAATGTTGCTTCTATCACTTTTTATTATGATCCATCCTACTATGCAACTAATAATCTCAATTTTGTAAAAACAAAAGGAATTAATTACTTAACAAATCTTAAAACAATTAATAGTAATTATGGTGGAACATCATCTTATGCCACTGATGATGTAGGAAGTCTGGAGATTGATGGCCTTCAAAAACTTGAATATGTAAGTGCCGGACAATTTTATTTCAAATCTTTAAGTATAAAAAATACTCCAAAACTTACAAAAATTCTTGTTGGTTCATACCATAGTTATGCCTCTGGAAGCGCGTTGGGTTATGAATTTATCAACTGTCCTTTGCTTGAAGAAGTAAAGAGCTTCGCAACGAATATAAATTCTTTGGTATTTCAGAACACACCAAAAGTAAAATATATAGATGTTACCGGGAATAAATTATCATCATTTGATACTTCTACGATTCCTAATATTGAAGAACTATATATAGGGAATTACAGATCATATGGTTCCAGCGTAGATATCATTAATCTCCCTAAAAATACAATGACTTCTTTGGATCTTTCAGGACATACTAAATTAAAAAGATTATCATTTACAAAAGGTTCATTATCATCATTAAATCTGCAAAACTGTACTTCATTACAGCTCGTAAATGGTTCTGATAACGAATTAACATCTTTAAATGTAAATGGGTTGAATATAAACTATATTCCCGGATCTGAGGATACAGAATTTGGAGGAATAAACTTATCTCTCAATGAAAATAAATTGGAAAATGTAGAGCTAAATAATGCGAAAATCCGTAATGTAAACCTTGATAACAATCAACTTAAGTATCTGTATTTAAAGAATGGTTTTGCAGACAATGTATCCTTCAATAACAATCCTAATATCAAATTTATTTGTACAGACGAAACAGAGTTAAATCCCATCAAAACACGTGTAAATCAATACGGTTATACAAACACCTGTAATGTAAATTCATATTGTTCTTTCAATCCGGGAGGAAACTTCAACACCATCACCGGAACAGTAAGATTTGATGAAAACAACAACGGCTGCGACACCAACGATGAAGTCTTCGAACACATGAAACTCAAAATAAATTACGGAACAGATTCTGGAGAAACTTTCGTCAAAAGCGACGGAACATACAACTTCTTCACTCAAACAGGAAACTTCACAGTAACCGCAGAACCGGAAAACACTTCATTATATACTGTTACTCCATCTACTTTCACAACTAATTTTGCAGATAACAACAATCATATTTCAACGCAAAACATCTGTGTTACCAAAAACGGAAATGTAAAAGACCTAGAGGTAATAATTGCTCCGGTTACCGATGCAAGACCAGGCTTTGATGCAACTTACAGACTTATTTGGAGAAATAAAGGAAATACAATACTTTCCGGACAGGCAATTCTTACTTTTGACAATTCCAGAATGACGTTTGTATCTTCGGTTTTACCATCCACTGTGGTGGGGAACCAGGTGATCTTTAATTTTAACAATTTAAAGCCTTATGCTAATACTGCTTCAGAAATTAAGTTTACCATTAATCCTCCGACACATCCTACGAATCCTGTGAATAACGGTGACATCCTTAGTTTCATGGCTAATGTAACACCACTTTCAGGAGATGCAAATACTGAGGATAATTCATTCAATTATAAGCAAACGGTGGTAGGTTCGTTTGATCCTAATGACATTACCTGTCTTGAAGGAAACCAAATTCCACTTTCAATGGTAGGAAAAGACCTTCATTATATTGTTAATTTTGAAAATACCGGAACTGCTTCTGCCGTAAATATTGTTGTAGAAATGGACATTAATTCTGATGATTTTGATATTAATACTTTACAGTTACAAAACACATCACACAATACATACACTAAAATTAAAGGCAATAAAGTAGAGTTTATGATGAAAGATATCAACCTTGCAGCTCTAGCTCATGGAAATATTGCTTTAAAAATTAAAACTAAAAATAATCTTGTTTCCGGTGATACTGTCATGAATAAAGCCAACATTTATTTTGATTATAATTTCCCTGTGGGAACCAATGAAGCAACGACAAATATTGGTGGCACAACATTATCTGCAACAGATGTTATAAAAGATAAAAGCAAAATAAATGTCTATCCAAACCCTACAAAAGGAGACGTAAACATCAATGCAGATTCCAACATTAAAAATATTGAGATCTACGATGCGCAAGGAAGAATTGTCCAAAAACAGATAGGAATTAATTCTTTAAGCACAAAAATATCTCTAGAAAATGCGATTTCAGGAATGTATATGTTCAAAATCATTACTGAAAAAGAAACTGTGGTGACAAAGGTTATTAAAAACTAGAAAATAATCATCAATCAAGGCAAAACCTCTTTCAAATGAAAGGGGTTTTTTATTTGTTATTCATCACATAACATTCATTCCTTCAATAACACAATGACAGATTATAGTTAAAATCTATTTTTAAGTAAAATAATAACAAATTTTATTTTAAAATAATAAAAAATCAATATTAAATTTTAATATACTTTAAATTTTTAATAACAAAATAGTTATCTTAGCACCTGAAAAGCCAAAATTTTTTTTTTATGAAAGGAAAACTACTACCTCTTGCAGGCTTATTTTTAGCCAGCATGTTTACGACTCATATGAGCGCCCAGGAATATCAGCCAATGCCCATACAAAGCGGCTTCAATGCTGATGTAATTGCAAACGGCGTGGGACCATCCGCATCTTCTACAAATAATGATGTAGATGGTGTGAGCTATGCATTCGTTTCAAGAGATTTTCAATTATCAGCCACGGATGCACCACTTACTTATGGTCTTCCGGTGAACGGAATTATCAACTCTGCGGTTACTTCTACTTCAGGACTGTCTTATCAGATGGCATCTTACGGCGCTAACAATTCATTGAGACTGCAAAACGCGAATGATAATGGTACTTTGATGTTTACAACACCTCTTTCGGCGATTAACTTATATATGTTAGCTACCGGAGGAAGCGGAGATTGTACTGTAGATGTGGATGTGAATTTTACAGACAATACTTCACAAACGTTTACGGGAATCAGTATTACAGACTGGTATTACGGAAGTAATTATGCCATTCAGGGAATTGGGAGAATTAATACTACCAATGATAATTTAGAGTCAGGATACGGAACAGATCCGAGATTATATCAAATCCCTCTGGCAATAAATGCCTCCAACCAATCAAAAAGTGTAAAAAGCGTTACGGTCACTAAAACCGGAACCGGAGGTATCCCAAATATCTTTGCATTTTCGGCAGACGCCTTCAATCCATGCCCTACTCCTTCCGATGTTACGGCTACAACAACAACAGATAGCGGAACTCTGAGCTGGTCTGCACCTACAGCAGGCGCGCCTTCTTCAGGATATCAATATTATTACAGCACCTCGCCTACTGCTCCTACCGCAACCACAACGCCTACAGGATCAGTAACATCGGGAACTTCTGTAACATTAAATAATTTAACAATAGGACAGACCTATTATTTCTGGGTAAGATCCAATTGCGGTGGCTCTTCACAAAGCTTCTGGAAAATGAAAGAATTTACTCCGGGGCAGATCAGTACGGTTTATACGTTGGGAGATATCAACACGCAATTTGATGATACAGGAGTTACGACAACTTCCACTACAAATTGCGCAGGAGGATTAACGGTAAACGTGCCTGCAGGATACAAAGTCAAATCTACCTCTGTTTCCTACACAATGACAACAGCCAGCAACGGATGGATGTCTGAACAGAGAAGCTTACTGGTTTGTACTTCAAATGGAAATACCGAAGCATCAATAGCATCGGGATCAGGATCAACGGGAGGAACATATTCTTACAACAGAACCGGACTTACGCTAGCCAACGATCTTACAGGAGCTGTAAACTTCGAGCTTAGAGCATGGAGAGTATACGGAGGATCAGATTGCACCACAGAATATAATAAGGTTGATAATAATACCTTTACAGTAACTATTACTCTTCAGCCGCTGGCTTTGGCAACAAACGAAGTGAGCGCAAAAGAGAAAGAGAGAATCGCTTATCCAAATCCATTTATTGATACTTTACAAATCGAAAAAGCGGAAAATGTGAAAAAAGCGGTGGTAACGGATCTTTCTGGAATTACCGTAAAAACTGTTGAAAATCCATATTCTTCATTATTCTTAGGAGAACTGAAATCAGGAATGTATATTTTAACATTAACGATGAAAGACGGCTCTGTAAAAAGCATGAAAACAATTAAGAGATAATAATTTACACATTCATATTAAAACCCCGGATAAATAATTTTTATCCGGGGTTTATTTTTTTATGTAAAACTGATTTAAGCCTGAACGATCTCCCCGTTTACATAAACTTCGTAACCAATCTCAACAGTCGGTTCCAATGTTTTGGAAACAGAGCAATACTTTTCAAAAGATAATTGTGCGGCTTTCTGCGCTTTTTTAGGATCGATATTCCCTTCCAAAAGGAATTTAACTTTAATTGATTTAAAAGGTTTAGCATCATCCACAGGAATTCTTTCCCCCTCCACTTCCGCCTTGAAATCTGTGATTTCCTGTCTTTGTTTTTTCAGAATAGAAACCACATCGATTCCACTGCAACCCGCAACAGCCATCAGCAGGCTTTCCATCGGGGAAACGCCTTTCGCACCAGGCTGAGTTGTATTATCCAAAAGAATAGAATTCCCCTGTGAGTTGGTACCTTCAAACAAAAAATCGTCGTTGATTCTATTAAGTGTTATTTTCATTTTGCTTATTGCTTATTGCTTATTGCTTATTGCTTATTGCTTATTGCTAAATTATAAAATTCCTCTCGCTTTTATCTCAAGATATTTATTGATAACGTCAATATTTAAATTCTCCGGTAAGGTATAAACCGTGTAGATCCCGTACTTTCTGAGTTCCTGGATAATTAATTTCTTTTCAAACTCAAATTTTTCAGCAATAATTTCATCATAAATTTCCTGCATGCTTTCAGGATTTTTATGAATTAAAGTTTGAAGCTCCGCATTTTTAAAGAAAACTACGACCAATAAATGGTTTTTAGCAATTCCGCGGAGATATTTTAACTGGCGGTTTAATCCATCCAATGTTTCAAAATTGGTAAATAATAATATTAAGCTTCTCTGATTTAATGAATATTTTACATCCTGATATAAGCGATTAAAATCACTTTCAAAGAAATCAGTTTTAATATTATAAAGTGCTTCAGAAATCTTTCTCAACTGTCCCGATTTATTTTCCGCCGCGATTTTATTTTCCGTTTTTTTCGAGAAAGTCATCATTCCCGCGCGGTCGCCTTTTTTAAGAATAATATGAGACAAGGCCATCGTTGCATTGATAGAATAATCCAGCAAACTCAGTCCTTTGAAAGGCATTTTCATTGTTCTTCCGGTATCGATCAACATAAAAATACGTTGCGACTTTTCATCCTGAAACTGATTGACCATCAAACGATTGGTCTTTGAAGTTGCTTTCCAGTTGATTGTTCTGATATCGTCTCCGGGAACATAATCCTTGATCTGCTCGAATTCCATTGTATGTCCAAGCTTCCTGATTTTTTTTATTCCACCCAACAAAAATTCGCTTTGCAGCGCCATCAATTCATATTTCCGAAGATGAATAAATGACGGATAGGCCGGTAAATTGGCATCTTTCTGAAAATTAAATCTTTTTGAAACAAAACTCAAAGGCGATGAAACATAGATATTTAAACTTCCAAAATTATATTCTCCTCTTTCTTTCGGCTCTAAAATATATTGGAAAAAATTATTTTTTCCCGGCTCAATCTGTTTTCCGATCAAAAAATCCCTCTTCTGAAATTGAAACGGAATTTCATCAATAACTTTAACATTAATTTTAAAGCTATAATTATTTTTAATATCAATTTTCACGGGATTTTCATCGCCATTCGACAATTTTTCCGGTAAGATTCTTTGCGCTGAAATTCCATTCTTTTGATTAAAAACAAAAAGATAATCCACCATCACCGCAAGGAAACACAACAGCAAAATAATGTGAGCAACCATCATCAAAAACGGAAAGAAAAATGCAAAAACATACAAAATCCCCACTCCGATGAGCGCGAAAAAAAAGCGTGTATTGATGTATAAATTCTTCATTTTCTTAGGTTGCAGGTTGTAGATTTTAGGTTGTAGCTGGTGAATGTTTAAAGTTTAAGTTGCTTTTAAAGAGTTAATAAGACCGTTCAACATCTTTGAAATTTCAGTAATGTCTTGATTTAGTTTTAAATAATTTGCTTCGTGCAAAAAATTAAGATTTCTTGAAATAATCAATTGTGTTTCAACTTCTGCACAGCTTCCTCGTGAAATTTTCAAAAACTGTAAATAATCCGGTTTACTCCTTCTGGAATTCCCTTCCGCTATATTAGACGGTATTGAGACAGATGCTCTTCTAATCTGGGATCTTAATCCAAATGTTTCATCTTTAGGAAAAGCATCAGTTGTCCTATAAATTTCAGTAACCAACTCAATTGATTTCTGCCAAACTAAAAGTTCTTTAAAATTAGCCATAACTTCAAACCTTAAAACTCGAATTGTTAAACTATAACCTACAACCTTATATCTTCTACCTATCTAGGAATTTCTATTCCCTCTAAAATTTGTCTGATAATTTCATCTGCGGTTAAGCCTTCCATTTCTCTTTCCGGCGACACGATTACCCTGTGTCTCAGGACGGCGTAACTTGCTTCTTTGATGTCTTCCGGTGTTACAAAATCTCTTCCTCTTAAGGCTGCAAAGGCTTTTGAAGCTGTTAATAACGCCAAGCTTGCTCTTGGAGAAGCTCCCAGATATAAGAATTGGTTTTCCCTTGTATTAACAATAATTTTCGCGATATATTCCATCAATTGAGCCTCAACAATGATTTCTTTTACCAAATGCTGGTAACTTTTCAATTGTTGAGCACTGATTACGCGGTTCACAACCTCCGTTTTATCTTCTCTTTTGCTTTCGTGCTGGTTTCTGATGATCGAAATTTCCTGTTCAAGATTTGGATAGCCAACATTTATTTTAAACAGGAAACGGTCTAGCTGAGCTTCCGGAAGTCGGTATGTTCCTTCATGTTCGATCGGGTTTTGAGTGGCGACTACTAAAAACGGCTCCTCCATGATATAACGAGTTCCGTCCATTGTAATTTGCTTTTCCTCCATTACTTCAAACAACGCAGCCTGGGTTTTTGCCGGTGACCTGTTTATTTCATCAATTAAAATAAAATTAGAAAAAATAGGTCCTTGCTTAAATTCAAATTCAGAATTTTTTACATTAAAAATTGATGTTCCCAAAATATCCGAAGGCATCAAATCTGGCGTAAACTGGATTCTGCTGAAGCCTACATCAATTGTTTTTGCCAGTAATTTTGCCGTGATGGTTTTTGCCACTCCCGGAACACCTTCGATCAAAACATGTCCGTTGGATAGAAGTGCCGCTAAAAGATGTTCCACCATATCTTCCTGACCCACAATTACTTTTGCAATTTCGGATTTTACTTTTTCAAGGCTTGTTCGGAGCTCAATCATATCAATTCTCGATTGAAACTGATCTTCTTTTTTATCAATATTTATAGAACTTTGATTTTCTACATTTTGGTTTTCAAGGTTTTCCATATTATTTAATTTAACAATATACCAATGTAGCAGTTTACCAATTAATGAAGGATTGTTACATTGTTACACTTCTAGATTGTTACATTTTCAAATTATTTCGTCAAGCAATGTATTCATTCTTCCCAGATCTTCCTTCATTACACTTGCATACGGATCCTGCGCTTTTTTAATAAACTCGACAGCTTCATTAATCATTTCCATAGGTTTTCCGGTTTTCAGGTGAAGTTTTTTTGCAAATTCTCCATCTAAGTTTTGAGTATCAATTAAAAGATCCATTCTCACTTTATTTAAAAAATATTGGGCTTTTTTTGCCATCATATCGTGAAAATCTCCCTCCTGCAAGTACAAATTCCCGATACTTTTTACAAAATCCACTGAAGTATTTTTTAACGGCTCAATCACGGGAACAATACGCTGTTTTCTTTTAGCATTAAAGAAAATAAACAGCACCAAACCTCCCAAAAGTACCCACCATGCGTATTTTAATGCAGGATTTGAGAGTATAAATCTCAGAAAAAATCGTGATTCCTTAGAATTGCTTTCTACAAACCATAGCGTTTCTCTATCTTCAAGATACGAAAAAACATCTTGTGCATATTTTACATTCCCAGGTTTTAATAAATAATAATTTGTAATGAAAAGCGGTTCACAATGAGCATAAATAGTTCCTTTTCCAAATTTCACCTTAATAAAATTCGCCTGATCAATGTTGTTTTTTTCTACGGTCTTTCCCAGAACTTCAACATTGGGTTTGATAAATGTAAAACCTTTTCCGGACGGAAATTTATCTAGTTTAATGAAATCGTTCTGATATTTTATATCCGTTAATTTCAAAACATTTTCGTCTTCAAAAGAAATCTTTGAATCGTAATATCCGATACTGTCGGAAATATTTTTCGGCATTTCGCTCACAATAAGCATGGCATCCGAGCCGTTGGAAACTGCATTTAAGATCTTGTTCCACGACTGTTTGTCGATTTCATTTTCGATAACTAAAATATTGTGTGATCCTTTTTTATTCTGATTGTAAAAATCATAAGGAGTCTGCTCGATTTTTTTAACTTTATTTTTAAAAAGATCTTTTATTTCGGCATTAAAAACAAACAATCCGAAAGGTGATTTTTCATTGATATCGAAATTCTTCCGCCAGTCTGTCCTTTCCGCTTTATTGACTTCAAACAACGCAATAATAATCATCACAACGATGAAAATCACAGCATATATTTTGAAAGTTTTGTTCATGATAAGTTTTTACGGTTTAAAGGATTGATATTGGCTTTTAAATTTCAGGTAATTTTCTTCATTAATATCAAATTCTCCGTACCAGACGTAATCGAAGATATAAGAAAGATCATAAAATTCGTTTTTCAGATGCGGAGCTTTTAATTCTGCCACGTAATCTTTATTGGTTTTTTCGGGATTCCATGCAATTAGTTTTTTATCACTTAATTTTTTTAAAACAAATAAAAACTGATAACGTACCGCCGAGCGGAAATCGCCGGATTTTTCAAATTTTAAAATACTTTCAGGGAAATTGATCTCGTGAATATTTTCATGCAGTTCTTCATCTTTAATGTCTAGTTTTCTGTTTTTCTTACCAAAAAAGAAACCTCCATTTTTCCCTGCTAAATATTTAATGATAAAATAAAGCAGAAAACCAACCAGTACAATGGCAAATATACGTAGCAAAACTCCAGCAATATTCCCTGATTTTGTAAAAACGGTTTCGCCAAAAATAGCTTCCAGAATCTTAAAAACCTTCTGCATCAGCTTTTCCCAAAAAGACATTCTGGGTTTTATGGTGGTGTAATCAAATTCTTTCCCTTTGTATCTTGAAGGGATATTTTCTTTGAAGGTTTTTGGATAAACAGTGTTTTCAGTGGAAGGTTTTTTAACCAAAACAGAATCTGCACGGTACATATTTTTGTAATGTCCCGTATCCAAAGAGTCTACGTACACTTCCGCGACCGGCGGAGGTGGATTGTCTTCTGTCTGAGCATAGATATATTCAACAGAGAAAAAAACCAGTAAAAAAAGAAGAATTTTATTCATTAATACCGATGGTTTCTATTTCTGCCAATTCAACTTTCTGATGGAGATCTGACCGGCTGTCGTAATACATTAAGCCAGAATTGATGTATAAAACGTTCATTAACAATGTTGAAACTAATGAAGAAATTCCGTAAAGGCAGAAAATCAATATTCCAAAGCTTCCTCCCATAGGATTTTGTTCAAAACCTGCATCCGGTGCGGTAGTCGCTAATGTCGTAAAATATAAAATCATCGGTACGGCTGAAAATATTCCGCTTACGATGTAGAAAAGGATTCCCATGATTATTGTTGATCCCCAGTACTTCCAGTACGGAGAATTTTCCCTACCGTTCGGATAAGAAAACTGTGACCTGATTGCATAGCTTAAACTCTCAAAAAAGCCTTTGTTCCCATTAAAATAATCGTAGCACAGAAAAGTGATGATATTGAATAATGTAGGAGCAACAAAAAGCACTAATGCAATCCCGATGAAAATGATGATTAAAAAATAAGAAAATCCGAAAAGTATCGTTGCAGCAGGCATTACAAGGAACGTCAGTCCGATATAAGTAAGAAGAACCTTCTTTCCGTTTGTTTTAAAATCGTTTAAAATATCATCTGTTTTAATGTCTTTATTTCCTTCTGCAATTCTCTTCATGTAAAAAACCGGAAAAAGAAAATTAATGGTCATTAAAGCTGTTGAAAGAATAAACAGCAAGATCCCGGCAACAATAAACATCCCCAAATTATCCGTGAAAAACTGCTCCAGATAATAGCTTTGTCCACCGATATTCGAGCCGAAAAGCACTCCGAAAAATTCTCTGAAACCTAAAACGATGACAACGACCATTAAGATCAGCAATAATCCGTTCAGGAGAATAAAATTCTTGAAGTAATTTTTTCCGTATAATTTAAAAAAAGCGAAACTATCACTTATAAAAGATCCAAAATCTCTTTTTTTATAAAACTGCATCATTGATTTGGTTATTAATTTTTTTGTTAACAATAAAAGGATACACAAAATAATAAAAGCCGATGATCAATAAAGACCCGAAAATAATGATAAGGTTTAAAGCCAGGGGCATTTTCAGGGCATGTCTTGTTACGTAGCCTTCAATAATTCCTGCACAGATCGTAAATGGAACCGTACTCAAAAATATTTTAAATGAATCTTTAAATCCGTTTTTAAAAGAATTAAACCTGGAAAAAGTTCTCGGGAATAAGATGGATGCTCCTAAAATTAATCCACACATCGCTTCAACGACCATCGAAAAAATTTCGAAAACCCCGTGAAGCCAGATTCCTCTTGCGCTGTCTCCTAATGCTCCGTAATCATAAAAGAAATACTGGAAAGATCCCAGCATCACGCTGTTTGAAAGCAATGCATAAAGCGTTCCCACACCTCCGGAAATTCCGTAAATGTACAGTTTTGCACCTACTTTTATATTGTTAAAAATAATCCCGATTGTGCTTCCCCAGGTGGAACCGCTCTGGTAAATTCCTACCGCATTTTTATTCTTAATATTTTCAATGGTTTGATTTACATAATCTTCGCCCAGAATAATATTGGCAAAATCTTTATCATAAACCGCAGAAAGCAGCCCAATTAAAGTAAATAAGGTAAAAAACAGAAAAGCATATCCCAAATATCTCCTGTATTGATACACCAATAAAGGAACTTCCGTTTTGAAAAAATACAACAACCGGTTTTCTTCAACTCTTTTGGTTTTATAAATTTTCTGAAAGATCTGGGAAGATAAATGATTCAGGTAAACCGTTGTATTGCTTTTAGGGTAGTAGGTTTGTGCAAAAGACAAGTCATTGATAAGGTTGATATACAGCGAAGACAGGTCATCCGGATTTTTTTTAATTTTCCCTTGAATAACCTGTTCGATTCCCAACCATTTTTCTTTATTTTGCTTAATGAAATAAACCTCTCTCATATTGTAAGGCTAAAATAATAAAAATTATGTCTCAAATCGCGATAAATACATCACAAAATGTAAATATTAATTTCAACATTGCCAGTGTTGGAGACAGGATGGTTGCATTTATACTCGACCTTTTGATAAAGGTAGCTTATGGCGCGGTAGTTTTTTATCTTTTCTTCAATGTTTTTGATTTGGGATATCTTTTAAGCGGGCTGGATCAGTGGTCTATGATGGCAATTTATATCGTTCTTCTTTTCCCGACTTTCGTTTACCCCGTAGTTTTGGAAAGCTTAATGGAAGGACAGACTCCTGGCAAAAAAGTCATGAAAATCCGGGTGGTAAAAATTGATGGTTACCAGGCAGGTTTCGGAGATTATCTGATCCGTTGGGTTTTCAGAATTATTGATACTTCTTTTGCCGGTGTTGTTGGCTTAATTTCTATGATTGTTTCTAAGAATAATCAGCGTTTGGGGGATATTGCTTCAGGAACTGCGGTGATTTCTTTAAAGAATACTATTAATATTTCTCACACCATTCTGGAAAATATTCATGAAGATTATATCCCGACTTTTCCGCAGGTTATTGCTTTGAGTGACAACGATATGAGAATTATTAAAGACAATTTTATAAAAGCTTTGAGGGTAGACGACAGACAGATTATTTCCAAACTTTCCGATAAGATAAAAAGTATTTTAAAACTTGAAATTGACCCGACAAAAATGACGGAAAGACAGTTTATCGGAGTTGTGATTAAAGATTATAATTATTACACCGGAAAAGATATTTAATTGGATCAATAAGCAATCGGCCTTCGTAAATGAATAGTGAATCTTTTTAATTTTAATTTAAAAAATTGACAAGTGAAACAAATTGACCATTCACATTCATTATTCTACAATATTTCTTGACTTACATCAAAACTGTGACGGTGCGGTTTTTGTACTTTTACAATCATAAAAGACTTAATTATGAGATTCGAAAACAATAAATCAGGAAACGGCGGAGTGATTACTTTAAATAATGAACTTAAAGAAATCGGAAGGCTTACTTATACCATTTTCCCTGAAGAAAACAGATTTATCATTTCTTTTGTTTTGGTGCATCCGGAATTTGAGGGGCGCGGAATGGGGAAATATTTAGTGGAAGAAGCCATTAAATTTGCGCGGGAGAATAATTGGAAAGTGTATCCACACTGCTCTTACGCAAGATCTGTAATGATGAGAATGAGTGATGTTGACGATGTCTTTTTACAACGTTAAAACGTCATTCACCAAAATTTCTTCAATATCATCCGGGTAGTTGACTTTAAGATGCTGATCGGAAGCTACCCAATCTTGTATTTCTTCTAATTTTAGAACCTTAGAATTCGGAATTCCCATTTTATCTAAAGCACAAGCATTGCATTCCTGCTCATATTGATTATGAATCGGGATTACAAATAATTTTTTATCCATAAAAAGTGCTTCCGCCGGGCTTTCAAAACCTGCGTTACAAAGGATTCCGTCGCAGTTTTCAAAAGATTTTAAATATTGAATTTCATCAATCGGGAATATTTCAACATTATTTTCTTTTAACTGAAGCTTGCTGTATTTAGAAAAAATTTTCCATTCAACAGGAATCTGCTTTAAAATTTTAATAATATTTTCATCTGAAAAACTTGGAAGATAGACCAGATAGAAACCTTTTTTATCAGGATTAAGATTTCTGATTTTTCGTCTGATAACCGGCTTTTTGATCTGCGGATGATAATTTTCAAAGTGAAAACCAATTCTTTTTTCACTTGGAACATAATATTTTAAGACCAGTTCTCCAAAAAAATCTTTTTTCTCGGGCTTGGGTGTTTCCTTAAACAACATGGAAGCCTGATGGCTTAATTCTATCATCGGAAGCTTCTTCAATTTGCATGCCCAACCCGTTAATGGTTCGTAATCATTGATGATTAAATCGTACTTAGAAAGTTCAATTTCTTTTATATTTTTAACAGCGTCAAGAAAATTATTATCTGTAAGCGTTTTTCGATAGGATAAACCGCCTGATTTATTATAAAGAAGGGAAATGCCTTTATGTTGAAAATTAATGTCAAAATCAGCCTTTAATTGCGATTGATGTCCACTGATCAAAGTGTCAACTGTCGCATATTTTTTTAGAATAGGAACGATCTCCTGCGCACGAGCAACATGTCCATTTCCGGTTCCCTGAAAAGCGTATAAAATTTTCATATTGTAAAGTTGGTAACTATTTTCAAAAGCTCGGCGTTATCCATATCCTGAATTT
>Ga0307412_10000359_pt1 | contig 28383 bp, 23 predicted proteins | sample DK1Cmetagenome_3_FD_203823 | JGI IMG/M metagenome (GOLD analysis project Ga0307412, IMG submission 203823) | Maize rhizosphere microbial communities from greenhouse at UC Davis, California, United States - DK15-C-1 | ecosystem: Host-associated > Plants > Roots > Rhizosphere > Soil | place: USA...
GTTCGGCACGCCGAGGCCTTCCCACTTCTCCTGGCTGGCGGCGAAATCGCCGCGACCGGTATCGGTGAGAGCATCCGGCAGCGCCTTGCGCAAGGTGGTGACCTCGCTCGCATAGCGGTCGACGTTCGCCGCGATGTCCAGCGAACCGCCCGGCCGGTTGAGCAGCCAGCGGGTGAGGTGGCGCAGCAACGACCATATCTGCAGGATGGCGTCGATCTGCGTGTCTTCCGCCACCGTGCCGTCCAGCGATTCGATCTCCGCCCACAGGTCGCGTGCGTCGAGGATTTCCCGCGCCGCCGTGTACGCCTTGGCGATGGAGGCCGGACCGTGTCCGGTGTCCTCCTGCATGCGCATCATGAACGTGGCGCCCATGCGGTTGATCGTCGAGTTGGTGACCGCCGTGGCGATGATCTCGCGCTTCAGGCGATGACGCTGCATGTGCTCGGCGTACTTCTCGTGCAGCGGCACGGGGAAGTAGCGGACCAGCTCACGCGAGAGGTACGGGTCTTCCGGCACGTCCGAATCCAGCAACTGCTGGAACAGGCGGATCTTGTCGTACGAGAGCAACACCGACAGTTCCGGGCGGGTGAGGCCCTGGCCACGCTGCTTGCGCTCCGCCAGTTCGGCGGCCGTCGGCAGCGATTCGACCTGGCGGTCGAGCATGCCTTCGGCTTCCAGCGTGCTGATGAAGTGGGCCATCGAGCCGAGGCGGCGCACCGACTGGTGTTCCATCACGGTGATCGCCTGGTTCTGCCGGTAGTTGTCCCACAGGACGAGGCGGGCGACCTCGTCGGTCATCTCGGCCAGCTGCTTGTTGCGGCCCTCGAAGCTCAGCTCGCCACGCTGCACGGCGTCGTTCAGCAGGATCTTGATGTTCACCTCGTGATCGGAGGTGTCCACGCCGGCCGAATTGTCGATGAAGTCGGTGTTCAGCAGCACGCCGGATTGCGCCGCTTCGATGCGGCCCTTCTGGGTCATGCCCAGGTTGCCGCCCTCGCCCACGATCTTGCAGCGCAGTTCGCTGCCGTTGACGCGCAGCGCGTTGTTGGCACGATCGCCGACATCGGCATGCGTTTCGCTGGTGGCTTTCACATAGGTGCCGATGCCGCCGTTCCAGAGCAGGTCGACAGGTGCCTTGAGGATCGCCGAAAGCAGGTCGGACGGCGCCATGTGCGTGGCATCGGAACGGATGCCCAGCGCGGCACGCACTTCGGGCGACACCGGGATCGACTTGGCGCTGCGCGGGTAGACGCCGCCACCTGCCGAGATCAGCGACTTGTCGTAGTCGTCCCACGAGGATCGCGGCAACGCGAACATGCGCTGGCGCTCGGCGAACGACTTGGCCGCATCCGGATTCGGGTCGAGGAAGACGTGGCGGTGATCGAACGCGGCGAGCAGGCGGATCTTCTCCGACAGGAGCATGCCGTTGCCGAAGACGTCGCCGGACATGTCGCCCACGCCGACCACGCTGAATTCCCCGGTCTGGCAATCGCGGCCCAGCGCGCGGAAATGGCGCTTTACCGACTCCCACGCACCCTTGGCGGTGATGCCCATGCCCTTGTGGTCGTAACCGTTCGATCCGCCCGAGGCGAAGGCGTCGTCGAGCCAGAAACCATGTTCGCTGGAGATCGCGTTGGCGATGTCCGAGAACGTCGCGGTGCCCTTGTCAGCGGCGACCACCAGGTACGGATCGTCGTCGTCATGACGCACGACGTCGTGCGGCGGCACCACCTTGCCCTCGACGAGGTTGTCGGTGATGTCGAGCAGGCCGTTGATGAACATGCGGTAGCAGGCGATGCCCTCGGCCAGCTGTGCGTCGCGATCGGCACCCACCGGCGGGCGCTTCACGAAGAAGCCACCCTTCGAGCCCACGGGCACGATGACGGTGTTCTTCACCATCTGCGCCTTGACCAGGCCGAGTACCTCGGTGCGGAAATCCTCGCGGCGATCGGACCAGCGCAGGCCGCCGCGGGCGACGGAACCGAAGCGCAGGTGGATACCCTCCACGCGCGGCGCATAGACGAAGATCTCGCGGAACGGCACCGGCTTGGCCAGGTCGGGCACCTTGTGCGAATCGAACTTGAAGCTGATGTACGGACGGAACGCGCCGTCCCAGGCCTGGAAGAAATTCGTGCGCAGCGTCGCATGGACCAGCGAGATGAAGCTGCGCAGGATGCGGTCTTCGTCGAGGCTGGACACGTTGTCGAGCAGCGCGTTGATCGCCTCTTCCACCGCCGTCGCCTGCTCGGCGCGCGGTCGGCTGAGCGAAGCCACCAGGTTACCGATGAGTCCAGGTTGCGCGGCGAGCGTTTCCGGGTCCATCAGCGCATGCATCTCGTGCGAGAGCAGGCTCTCGGCACGCTCGCGCTCGGCACCGCCGAGGCTTTCGCGGCGAGGATCGAAGCGTGCGTTGAACAGTTCGACGATGAGGCCCGCGATGGCCGGATAACGGTTGAGCGCGTCCTCCATGTACGCCTGCGAAAACGCCACGCCCGTCTGCAGCAGGTACTTGCAGTAGCTGCGCAGCACGGCCACCTGGCGCCAGCCGAGCTTGGCACCGAGGACGAGGCGGTTGAAGCCGTCGTTCTCCGCGTTGCCACGCCAGATCTGCTCGAAGGCGTCCTCGAAGATCGTGCCGACCTGCTCCACCTCGAAGGCGAGGCGGCCGACCGGCTGCACCTCGAAGTCCTGGATGTAGAGCGAGCCGTCCGCCTGCTTCACTTCATACATATGCTCGGTGAGCACGCGCAGGCCGAGGTTCTCCAACTGCGGCAGCACTTCGGAAAGGGCGATGTCGGAGCCGGAACGGTAGACCTTGAAGCGCAGTTCCTCCGGCCGGTGCGACGGGTGGTAGAACGACATGCTGATGGCGTCTGGACCATCGAGACCCGCCAAGGCGCGCACGTCGGCGGCGGCGACTTGCGGCGACACCTCGTCGACATAGCCGGCGGGCAGGCTCTTTCCGTAGCGATTGGCCAGGATGATGCCTTGCTGTTCACCGGCCGTCTCGATCAGACGGTCGCGCAGTTCGTCGTACCAGTTGCGCGCGATCGAGACGATCTGCGCCTCGATACCCGTAGCGTCGTAGACCGGGTGGTCGCCGATGCGCGGACGCACCACGACATGCAGGCGTACCAGGGCGGCTTCGCCCATCAGCACCGCGGAATCGACGTGCTCGCCATGGAACGCGTCGCGCAACACGTTCTCGACGCGCTCGCGCACGGACGTGTTGAAACGGTCGCGCGGGATGTAGACCAGGCAGGAGAAGAACCTGCCGTAGCTGTCACGGCGGATGAACAGGCGCGTGCGCGTACGCTGGGCCAGTTCGAGCAAACCCATCGAGAGGGCGTAGAGCTCGTCGGTGCTGCACTGGAACAATTCTTCGCGCGGCAGCGTGTCGAGGATGTGGCGCAAGGCCTTGCCCGAGTGCGAATCGCGCTTGAGCCCCGAGCGGTTCATCACCGCTTCGCACTTCTCGCGCACCAGCGGCACGTGCTGCGGATGCGCCATGTACGCGTTGGACGAGAACAGGCCCAGGAAACGTTGCTCGGCGACCGGACGGCCCTTGTCGTCGAACTTGAGGACGCCGATGTAATCCATGTAGCCGGCGCGATGCATGGGCGACCGCGCATTGGTCTTGGTCAGGATGATCGCGTCCGTCGAACCCGAACGCGGCAGCTCGCTGGCGACCAGGGTGCGCAGCGAACGCGGCGCGAGCGAACGCTCGGCGGCACGCAGGATGCCGAGCCCCGACCCTTCGACGGTCTTGAGCACTTCGTCGCCCGCATCGGCCGACACCTCGTACTCGCGATAGCCCATGAAGGTGAAATGCTCGTCCGCCACCCAGCGCAGGAACTCGCTAGCCTCGCGGATTTCCTCGGCGGTGTACGGCAGGGCCCGCTGGCCGAGCTCGTCGGCGATCTGGACCATCTTCCCGCGCATCGCGCGCCAGTCGTCCACGGCCTCGCGGACGTCGGACAAGGCGGTTTCGACGTTCGCCCTGAGGGTGTCGAGTTCGGTATCGTCGATGCGGTCGATCTCGAATCGCATGATCGATTCGGTCTTCTCCCCCGTTCCCATCGACTGGAGCACGCCGGCCGCCGAGCGCACCACGGGCACCACCGGGTGGATGATCGCGTGGATGTCGGCGTGAGCGGCAGCCACCATGGACACGGTGTCGACCAGGAAAGGCATGTCGTCGGTGACCACCTCGACCACGGCGCGGCTGCCGGAGACGCCGGGGTTGTACACCCTGACCTTCGCCTTGCCGGGCGTCCGCTCGCGGGCGAAGGCCAGCAGATCGGCGATCAGCGCGGCCCAGCGGGCCGGCGCGTGCAGGCCATGGTCGGCGGGGGCGATCCGGTCGAAGAAGGCCTCGATAAAAAAGCGCGCCTCATCGAGGCGCTCCGCGGGGTGGTCGAGCTTTTTCAGTTCATCGAAGACAACGGCATGGAACGGGCCGTTTTCGGCAGCGCGAATCGCATTCATGGGCGGATTGTCGATGTGGGGAGTCGGAAAATCCGTGAAAGCATAGCTCCCACCGATGTCATGTAGCCACACCGGATGACATCGACCGTTGCCGTTTTTTCACCGCGTTGCGGCATCCTCGTCGCCCCATTTCGAGAAAGCGGGCTTGCCGGGCACCCCCGGCTGTTCCGTGCATTGCAACAATTCGGGCGCGAATGTGCGGGATGCCCGTTGACGCTGGGGAAAGGTAATTCTAAACTGGACGGTATAGTCCAGCAGGTATAGCTAATGTCGCACCTGGAGACCCGCCCGCCGTCGGACCATCAGCAGCGGGTGCTCCAGGCGGCGTGTTCGTTGTTCCTGCGCGATGGTTACCGCGTCAGCATGGGAGCCGTGGCACGCGAGGCGGGCGTGTCCAAGCAAACCGTGTATGCGCACTTCGATAATAAGGACAACCTGTTCCACGCCGCCGTCGAACAACTCGTCTTGCCCCTCCACGCGAGCCTTGCCCCTGAAAGCCGCGGCCTGGCCTACATGCTCCATGCGCTGGCCGAGGCGCACCAGACCTACGTGATGGACCATGCGCACGTGGCCCTGGGCCGCATGTTGATCGCGGAGGCGCCGCGCTTTCCGGCAGCGGCGAGGACGTTCTTCCGTACCGCGATCGACACGGTCGCGGTACGGCTCGCGCGCTGCATGGCCGAGGCGATGGACCACGGCCACATGCGCCGCGAGGACCCGGACGTCGCCGCGGAGCTGTTCCTGTCCATGTTGCACGGGCTCGAAGGGGATCGCCGCCTCTTCGGGGTCCGCGCAAGAGGCCGAAAGGCACAGGACGACTGGGCCAGGCACGCGGTAACAGTATTTATGCACGCGTACGACATCCTGCCGGATGAGCCGGCGCGAACGAACAAGAAACCTGGAAAAGGAACGGAGTTCTCATGAATCCCCTGCCCCTGCGCTCGTCCCTGCTGGCCCTCGGCCTCGCCGCGGCGCTTGCCGCCTGCCACAAGCAGGAAGCTCCCCAGCAGCCGCCTCCGCCGGAAGTCGGCGTCATCACGGCCCAGCCCCAGGACACTCCGCTGGTCCAGGACCAGGTCGGCCGCGTCTCGGCGTTCCGCACCGCCGATGTGCGCGCACGCGTGCCCGGCATCCTCCTGCACCGCCTCTACGAGGAAGGTACGGACGTTAAGGCGGGACAGAAGCTGTTCCAGATCGATCCGCAGCCGCTCAAGGCCGAACTGGACTCGCAGCTCGCCGTGCTCGCCTCCGCCCGCGCCACGGCGGTCAACGCCAAGGCCCAGGCCGATCGCGCCCGCGGCCTGATCGGCAAGAACTACGTGTCCCGCCAGGACCTCGATACCGCGGAAGCCAACGAGCGCACGGCGCTCGCCTCGGTGAAGCAGGCCGAGGCCAACGTCCAGACCGCCCGGATCAACCTCGGCTTCACCGACGTGGTCTCGCCGATCGACGGCCGCGCCGGCCAGCAGCAGGTGACCGAAGGCGCCCTCGTCGGCCAGAGCGATACCACCCTGCTCACCCAGGTGGACGAGATCGACAAGGTGTACGTGAACTTCAGCGTGTCGGTGGCCGACCTCGACGCCATGCGCCGCGCCGCCGCCAACGGCGCCGCCACGCTCTCGCCCACCGACAAGGCCACCGTGCGCATCCAGCTGCCCGACGGCTCCGACTTCGGTGAGCAGGGCGTGCTCGACTTCTCGTCGGCCACGGTGAATCCGCAGACCGGGACGGTGAACCTGCGCGCGCAACTCGCCAATACCGACCTGCGCCTGCTACCGGGCCAGTTCGTGACGGTGAAAGCCACCCTCGGTGACCTGCACAACGTGTTCCTGGTGCCGCAGGCCGCCGTGCTGCGCGACGCCAACGACGCCTATGTCATGGTCGTCGGCGAAGGCCATGCGAAGGACCCGCAGTCCGGCAAGGACATCACCGTGCCCTCGGCCGCCGTGCGCCGTCCGGTCAAAACCGACCGTCTCAGCGGCACCAACTGGGTGGTCACCGGCGGCCTCAAGCCCGGCGACCAGATCATTGTCCAGGGCCTGCCGAAGGCGCGGGACAACGCTCCGGTGAAGGCATCGCCCGCGCAGGCAACCCCGGCTCCGGCCGAGGGCGGTCCCGCCGCGGCCGCCCCCGCCGGCAAGCAGTAAGGGAGTTCTCTCATGCCGAGTTTCTTCATCGACCGCCCCATCTTCGCGTGGGTCGTGGCGATCCTGATCAGCCTTTGCGGCACGATCTCCCTGCTGAACATGGGTATCGAGTCGTATCCGAACATCGCCCCGCCGCAGGTCGTCGTCACGGCGACCTATCCGGGTGCGAGCGCGGACACGACCGAAAAGACCGTGACCCAGGTGATCGAGCAGCAGCTGACGGGTATCGACCACCTGCTCTACTTCAGTTCCGCCTCGAGCTCCAGCGGCACGGCCACCGTGACGCTGACCTTCGAGACCGGCACCGATCCCGATATCGCCCAGGTGCAGGTGCAGAACAAGGTGTCGCTCGCGACGCCTCGCCTGCCTTCGGAAGTGACCCAGCAGGGCGTCGTGGTGGCGAAGTCCAACCCCGACTTCCTGATGTTCATCGCGCTGACCTCGACCAACCCGGCCATCGACGGCAACCGCCTGACCGACATCGTCTCCTCGCAGGTGCTCGACCAGATCGCCCGTATCCCCGGCGTGGGCAACACGCGCCAGCTGGGCGCCGAGTACGGCATGCGCGTCTGGCTGAATCCGGACAAGCTGCGCGGCTACGGCCTTTCGGCCAGCGACCTGCGTAACGCGCTCAGCACGCAGAACGTGCAGTTCGCCGCCGGCTCGATCGGTACCGACCCGGCCGTGAACGGCCAGGGCTTCAGTGCCACGGTCTCGGCGGAGGGGCGCTTCACCACGCCCGAACAGTTCGCCGACATCATCCTGCGCGCCAACAACGACGGTACCGTCGTGCGCCTGAAGGACGTGGCCCGCGTGGAGCTGGGCCCGCAGACCTACGGCTTCAACGCGCAGTGGAACGGCACGTCCACCGGTTCGTTCGGCGTGCAGCTGCTGCCCGGCGCCAACGCGCTGGACGTGGCCAACGCCGTGCGCGCCAAGATGGACGAATTGTCCCGCAGCTTCCCCGAAGGCGTGACCTGGTTCGCTCCGTACGACACGACCAAATTCGTGACGATCTCGATCGAGGAAGTGGTGCACACCCTCGTCGAGGCGGTGATCCTGGTCTTCCTCGTGATGCTGCTGTTCCTGCAGAACTTCCGCGCCACGATCATCCCGACCCTGGTCATCCCGGTGGCCCTGCTCGGCACCTTCCTGGGCCTGTCGCCGCTCGGCTTCACGGTGAACCAGCTGACCCTGTTCGGCATGGTGCTGGCGATCGGTATCGTGGTGGACGACGCGATCGTCGTGATCGAGAACGTCGAACGCATCATGTCCGAGGAAGGCTTGCCACCGAAGGAAGCCACTCGCAAGGCGATGGGCCAGATCACCGGCGCCGTCGTCGCGATCACCGTGGTGCTGGCGGCCGTGTTCGTGCCTTCGGCCCTGCAGCCGGGTGCATCGGGCATCATCTACAAGCAGTTCGCGCTGACCATCGCGGTGTCGATGGGCTTCTCGGCCTTCCTCGCCCTGTCGTTCACGCCGGCGCTGTGCGCCACGATCCTCCGGCACGAACACGGCGAGACGAAGAAGAACGTCGTCTATCGCAAGTTCAACCAGGTGTTCGACTGGGTGCAGCACACCTACTCCGGCCATATCGGCGGTGCGGTTCGCCACGCTCCCCGCTGGATGATGGTGTTCGTGCTGATCGCCGTCCTGTGCGGTTTCCTGTTCACCCGCCTGCCGACCAGCTTCGTGCCGGACGAGGACCAGGGCTACGCACTGGCCATCGTTCAGCTGCCGCCGGGCTCCAGCCTGGCGCGCACCGAAAAGGTGATGACCGACATGCGCGGCATCCTGCTCAAGGATGTCTCCGTCGACGGTATCTTCCAGATCTCGGGCTTCAGCTTCGTGGGCCAGGGCGAGAACGTCGGCATGGTCTTCATCCGCCTGAAGGACTGGGACAAGCGTGACCTCACGGCCACCGAGTTTATCCAGCAGACCAACGGCAAGATGCAGGCCGTGCGCGACGCCACGATCTTCGTCGTCAACCTGCCGACGATCCGCGGTCTCTCGCAGTTCGGCGGTATCGACATGTACCTGCAGGCGCGTGCCGGCCAGTCCCGCGATGAACTGACCCAGGCCCGTAACATGCTGCTCGGCGCGGCCGCGCAGAACACCGCCCTGGTGGGCGTGCGCCCGAATACGCTCGAGGACGCGCCGCTGCTGCAGTTGCAGGTGGACCGCACGCAGGCGCAGACGATGGGCCTCTCGGTCAGCGACATCTATACGGCGATCCAGCTCACGCTGGCCCCGGTATACGTCAACGACTTCTCCTACGGTGGACGCGTGAAGCGCGTGATGCTGCAGGCGGATGCGCCCTACCGCATGGGCACCGACGCCTTCCAGCACATCTTCACGCCGAGCACCCTGGCCACGTCCTCGACCGGCACGAGCACCTCGTCGACGGTCGCCAGTGCCTCGACGGCGCTGGACAACGCCATGATCCCGCTGTCCAGCGTGGTCAGTTCGAAGTGGACGATGGCCGCGCCGACGCTCAATCGCTACAACGGCTATTCCGCGGTGGAAATCGTCGGTAACCAGGCGCCGGGGTACTCGACCGGCCAGGCCATGGCCATCGTCGAAGGCATCGTCAACGACAAGCTGCCCAAGGGCTTCGGCTACGACTGGACGGGCCAGTCGTACCAGGAAATCCTCTCGGGCAACTCGTCCACGATGCTGCTGGCGCTGTCGGTCGTGATCGTGTTCCTCTGCCTCGCCGCGCTGTACGAGAGCTGGTCGATCCCGGTCTCCGTGCTGCTGGTGGTGCCGTTGGGCATCCTCGGCACCGTGGTCTTCTCGATGCTGCGTGGCCTGCCGAACGACATCTACTTCAAGATCGGCATGATCACCGTCATCGGCCTGGCGGCGAAGAACGCGATCCTGATCGTGGAATTCGCGGTGGAGCAGCAACAGGAGGGCAAGACGTTGCGCGAAGGCGTGATCGAAGCCGCACGACTGCGACTGCGCCCCATCCTGATGACCTCGCTGGCCTTCATCCTCGGCGTGTTCCCGCTCGCGATCTCCACCGGCGCGGGTGCCAACTCCCGCCACGCGATCGGCACGGGCGTCATCGGCGGCATGCTGTTCGCCACCTTCCTCGGCCTGCTGCTGATCCCGGTGTTCTACGTCAGCGTCCGCCGCATGCTGGGCGACAAGCTGGACGAGGTGTCCGGCAAGATGCCCCACCACGGCGGAGATCCGGGTGGACATGGTCCCCACGGCGGAAGCCCCTCGCCCAACGTCGGGCCACACGCCCCGAACGTAGGCGACGTCACCGCCTTCGACTCGGACCCGCGACGCGGAACCGACCGACCGTAACAAGAGAAGCCCGGCGAAAGCCGGGCTTTTTCTTTGTGGAATCGCACCGCCGGCACGCAGGTGGAGCCAACCACCCTGATGGGAACCGACCGAAGCTTGACGGCCGTTCCCCAGGAGGGCCGCCATGGAGCGACCAGCGTGCATTCATTCCTTGCTATGTAACTCCATTTGTAGTTACATTTCTCCTCGAGACCAACCATGGTCGTGACATTCGAGTGGGACGAGGCGAAAGCTCTTCGGAACCGCACGAAGCACGGCATCTCGTTCGAGAACGCCGGACGGATCTTCCTCGATCTGTTCTTCATGACCCGCCTCGACGACCGCGTGGACAGCGAAGACCGATATATCGGCCTCGGCATGGTTTCAGGAAAGGAACTCGTCGTGGTGTATGCACTGCGCGGCGAGTCGGTTCGGATCATCTCGGCTCGCGAGGCTTCACGTTATGAAATCTTCCGCTACTGGCAAAACCGTCAGGCATGTACTTGATCCGGATGAGCCGCTGTCGCCGGAACTTGCCGCCGAACTGGAGGCGCTGACCGATCGTCCCATCGACTTCAGCGACATCCCGCCACAGCACCCTGACGAGAGCTGGATCACGGCGAGCCCCCTCGCCACCCTGCGCAATAAGCAACAGATCACGCTCCGCATCGATAGCGACGTGCTCGAGTTCTTCAAGAACTCCGGCCAGCGTTACCAGACGAGGATCAACAGCGTGCTCCGCGAATACATGAAGGCGCACGTGAAGTCATAGCGGGAATGCGGATAAGCTGCGCGAACGGCAGGCCCCGCCCTATCAGGAGTTACCGATGATCGATCACACCGGCGTCACCGTCAGCGACTTCGAGCGCAGCAAGGCGTTTTACCAGGAGGCATTGGGTGCGATCGGCTACGAGTTGCTGGCGATTTTCCCGGCGTCCGTCACCGGCCGCACCGACGTGGCCGGCTTCGGCGAGGGCGGCAAGCCCGACTTCTGGATCTACAAGGGCGAGCCGAACCAGCCGCCCGTGCATGTCGCTTTCCGCGTCGCATCGACGCAGCTGGTGCGTGCTTTCCACGAGGCCGCGCTCGCCGCCGGTGGCCGGGACAATGGTCCGCCGGGGCCGCGCTCGCACTACCACGCGGGGTATTACGGCGGTTTCGTGCTCGACCCGGACGGCCATAACATCGAGGCGGTCTTTCACTCCGCCTGAGCCGTCCATCCCTGGACGACGGAAGACCGGGCGTCAGCGCAACCCGGTTTCGGCGCGCGCGATCACCAGGCGCTGGATCTCGCTGGTGCCTTCGTAGATCTCGGTGATCTTCGCATCGCGGAAGTAGCGCTCCAGCGGCATTTCCTTTGAATAACCCATCCCACCGTGGATCTGCACGGCCTGGTGGGTGATCCACATCGCGGCCTCGGAGGCGACCAGCTTGGCCATCGACGCCTCGGTGCCGAAGCGACCGCCGTTCTTGTCGGTCTGCGCCTTGGTCCACGCCGCGCGCAGCGTCAGCAGCAGGGCCGCGTCGAGCTTGCACTTCATGTCGGCGATCTTGGCCTGGGTCATCTGGAACGTGCCGATCGGGTGGCCGAAGGCCTTGCGGTCGCGCGACCACTGCAAGGTGGCCTCATAAGCGGCACGCGCGATGCCCACGGCCTGCGAGGCGATACCGATGCGGCCGGCGTCGAGCACGCCCATGGCGATCGCGAAGCCCTTGCCTTCTTCGCCCAGCATGTCGTCCTTCGGGCACACGTAGTCGTGGAACTCGATCTCGCAGGTGGCCGACGCGCGGATGCCGAGCTTCGGCTCGGTCTTGCCGGCGAGGAAGCCTTCCCGCGCGGTGTCGATGATGAAGGCGGAGACGCCGCGCGCACCGATCCCGGGCGTGGTCACGGCGAACAAGACAATGTAGCGGGCGACGGGGCCGGAGGTGATCCAGCTCTTCTTGCCGTTGATGACCCAGTCGCCGTCGGCGTTCTTCACCGCGCGGGTATGCATGTTCGAGGCGTCCGAACCGGACTGCGGCTCGGTGAGCGCATAGGCACCGATGGCTTCGCCCGAGGCGATGGCGCGCACGTACTTCTGCTTCTGCTCTTCGGTACCGTTCTTCAGGATGCCGTTGCAGAACAGGGAATTGTTCACCGACATGATCGTGGAGGTGGCGGCATCGGCCGCGGCGATCTCGACCATGGCCAGCACGTAGGAGACCGGGTCCATGCCCGCGCCACCATAGGCTTCCGGCACCTCGATGCCCATCAGGCCCAGCTGGCCCATTTCCTGGATGTTCTCGAGCGGAAACTCGCCCTTGGCGTCGAATTCGGCGGCCACGGGAGCGATCCGCTTCTGTGCGAAATCGCGGGCGATGGACTGGATCGACAGCTGGTCGTCGGTAAAACGGAAATCCATGGTGTTCCTCGCGCCGGCCTGGCGGGCGGCAAAGTCTTGGGGTGGAGACAAGCCCACCATTGTAACGGTCGTTCGAGTCGGTGCCTCCGTGCACTGCAACATGGCCTTGACGCCCGGGCACACTGGCCGCATCCTAGGTATCTCTGTATCGCGATATAAGGATGTTGGATGGACCTGTCGACGGCCTCCACGGTGCTTCGGCTCCTGGCCGATCCCACCCGCGTCCGCCTGCTCGCTCTGCTGGATCGCGAGGAGCTGACGGTCGCCGAACTGGCGGCCGTGCTGCACTTGGCCCAGCCTCGTGTGTCGACGCACCTGGCGAAGCTGAAAGAGGCGGAACTGGTACGCGACCGGCGGGCCGGCGTGTCCGCCTATTATCGCGCCAACGCCGAGGCGGACCCCACCCTCGCCGCCCTGGTGGCTTCCCTGCGCGACACCTTGAGCGACGCCCTCCTGCGCGAAGACGCGGAACGCCTGCCCGCGGTACTGGCCCAGCGCGCCCGCGCCGAAGGCTGGGCGGACACGGTCGCCGGCGACATGGAGCGGCATTACTCACCCGGACGCACGTGGGAGACACTGGCCCGGTCGCTGTTGCAGTTGCTCGCCACGGGCGACGTGCTCGACATCGCCTCGGGCGATGGCGTCACCGCCGAATTGCTGGCCCCGCATGCCCATTCCATCGTTTGCATCGACAGCTCGGAGCGCGTCGTCGAAGCGGCACGCCAACGCCTGTCGAGCTTCACCAACGTGGACGTGCGCACCGGCGACATGCATGCGCTGGATCTGGGCGGCCGGCAGTTCGATCTTGTCCTGCTACTGCACGCCCTCACCTACTCCGAGCAGCCACAAAAGGTCTTCGCCGAGGTGACCCGGGTGTTGAAGCCGGGCGGACGGCTGCTCGTTTCCACGCTCGGCGAACACGACCACCGCGCCGTCGTCGAGCCCTTCGATCACCGCAACCTCGGTTTCACCTGCGACGGCCTCACGGCCATGGCGCGGAAAGCCGGGCTGGACGTGGTCAGCTGCGAGCGCCTGAGCCGCGAGCGTCGCGCCCCGCATTTCGAAGTCATCAGTCTTCTCGCGCGCAAGCCCTGAGCGGAGACACACCCATGAAAAACCTTCCCTGGCTCCATCCCGATCGCGTCGCCCTGATCCAGAAGGGCCTCGCCGAACGCATCATGATCCTCGACGGCGGCATGGGCACCATGCTCCAGGGGCACCAGCTGGACGAGTCCGGCTATCGCGGTGAGCGTTTCGCGGGCGGCAACGACAGCACGCACGAACACGGCCACGATCATCCCGGCGAGTGCGACCTGAAGGGCAACAACGACCTGCTCCTGCTGACCCAGCCCGACATCATTCGCGGCGTGCACATGGCGTATCTCGAAGCCGGCGCGGATTTCGTCGAAACGAATACGTTCAACGCTACGCGCGTCAGCCAGGCCGACTACCACCTCGAACACCTCGTACCCGAGTTGAATCGCGAAGGCGCGCGCATCGCCCGCGAAGCCTGCGACGAGATGACCCGGCGCACGCCGGACAAGCCGCGCTTCGTCATCGGTGTCCTCGGGCCCACGAGCCGCACCGCCTCGATCTCACCCGACGTGAACGATCCGGGTTTTCGCAACGTGTCCTTCGAGGAACTGACCGCGAACTACGTCGAAGCCGCGCGTGCCCTGATCGAAGGCGGCGCGGACACGATCATGGTCGAGACGATCTTCGACACGCTCAACGCCAAGGCCGCGCTGTTCGCGCTGAGCGAGCTGTTCAACGAACTCGGCGCGCGGGTGCCCGTGATGATCTCGGGCACGATCACCGACCGCTCCGGACGCACGCTTTCCGGCCAGACCGCGGAGGCGTTCTTCTATTCCGTGGAACACATCCAGCCCCTCTCGGTAGGTCTGAACTGCGCGCTCGGCGCCGACGACCTGCGCCCGCACGTGCAGATGCTCTCGCGCATCGCCGGCAGCGCCGTCAGCACGCACCCGAACGCGGGACTGCCGAACGCCTTCGGTGAGTACGACGAGACACCGGAAAGCATGGCCGCGACCATCCGTGGCTTCGCCGCCGACGGACTCATCAACATCGTGGGCGGCTGTTGTGGCACCACGCCCGCGCATATCGCGGCGATCGCCGCCGCCGTGGCGCCCTATCCGCCGCGCGTTCCCAAGGACACCGCACAAGCCGCATGAGCATTCGATACACGCGCCTTTCCGGCCTCGAGCCGCTGGTCCTCACGCCGGACCTGAACTTCATCAACGTCGGCGAACGTACCAACGTCACCGGCTCGGCCCAGTTTCGCAAGCTGATCAAGGAGGGCCGCTACGAGGAAGCCGTGGACGTGGCCCGCCAGCAGGTGGAGAACGGTGCCCAGATCCTCGACGTGAACATGGACGAGGGCTTGATCGATTCCGAGGCGGCGATGACCCGCTTCATCAACCTGATCTCGTCCGAGCCCGACATCGCCCGCGTGCCGATCATGGTGGACTCCTCGAAGTGGAGCGTGATCGAGGCTGGCCTGCGTTGCATGCAGGGCAAGGGCATCGTCAATTCCATCTCGATGAAGGAAGGTGAAGCCGCCTTCCTCGACCACGCGCGCAAGGTCCGCCAGTACGGCGCCGCCGTGGTCGTGATGGCCTTCGACGAGGCCGGCCAGGCCGACACGAAGCAGCGCAAGATCGAGATCTGCTCGCGCGCCCACGAACTGCTGGTGAACGAGCTGGACTTCCCGCCGGAAGACATCATCTTCGATCCCAACATCTTCGCCATCGCCACCGGCATCGAGGAACACAACAACTACGCGGTGGATTTCATCGAGGCGACGCGCGAACTGAAGAAGCGCTTCCCCTCGTCGCATGTGTCCGGCGGCGTCTCCAACGTGTCGTTCTCGTTCCGCGGCAACAACCCGGTGCGCGAGGCCATCCACTCGGTGTTCCTCTACCACGCGATCGCCGCGGGCATGGACATGGGCATCGTCAACGCCGGTGCGCTGGCGATCTACGACGACCTGCCGGAGGAACTGCGCGAGCGCGTCGAAGACGTGGTACTGAATCGTCGTCCGGACGGCACGGAACGCCTGCTCGAGATCGCCGACCGCTACAAGGGTGGCAAGGGCGAGGTGGCGGTGGAAACCGCCGCCTGGCGCGACAAGCCCGTCGTCGAGCGGTTGACCCATGCGCTCGTGCACGGCATCGACCAGTTCGTGGTGGAAGACACGGAAGAAGCGCGCCTCGTCGCCCGGCGCCCGCTCGACGTGATCGAAGGCCCGCTGATGACCGGCATGAACGTGGTCGGCGACCTGTTCGGCGCCGGCAAGATGTTCCTGCCCCAGGTGGTCAAGTCGGCGCGCGTGATGAAGAAGGCCGTGGCGCACCTGATTCCGTACATCGAGGAAGAGAAGCTGCGTTCCGGCGACGCCGGCAAGAACAACGGCAAGATCGTGCTCGCCACGGTCAAGGGCGACGTCCACGACATCGGCAAGAACATCGTCGGCGTGGTGCTCCAGTGCAACAACTTCGAGGTGATCGATCTCGGCGTGATGGTGCCGACCCAGAAGATCCTGGACATCGCGCGTGCCGAGAACGCCGACATCATCGGGCTCTCCGGCCTGATCACGCCTTCGCTGGAAGAAATGAGTCAGGTCGCCCGCGAGATGGAGCGCCAGGACTTCCGCGTGCCGCTGATGATCGGCGGCGCGACGACCTCGCGCGCGCATACCGCGCTGCGCATCGAGCCACATTACAAGTCGCCCACCGTATGGGTGAAGGACGCCTCGCGAGCCGTCGGCGTCGCGCAGTCGCTGGTCAGCAAGGACCTCGTCGACGAGTTCATGACCAAGGTGCGCGCCGAGTACGCGGAGGTGCGCGACCGCCACAAGAGCCGCGGCGCGGGCAAGCAACTGGTACCCCTGTCGAAGGCCCGCGCCCAGCGCTACACGGGCGACTGGCAGGCATACACGCCGCCCACGCCACGCGTGCCGGGCGTCACCGTGTTCGACGACTACGACCTCGCCGAATTGCGCGGCTATATCGACTGGTCGCCGTTCTTCAACGCGTGGGAGCTTGCCGGCAAGTTCCCGGCCATCCTCGACGACGAGATCGTCGGGCCGCAGGCCACCGAGCTCTACAACGATGCGCAAGCGATGCTCGACAAGCTCATCGCCGGGAAGTGGCTCACGGCCAAGGGCGTGATCGGCTTCTGGCCCGCCGCGCAGTCGGGCGACGACATCGAGGTCTACGCCGACGCGGGCACCGGCAAGCGCAAGGCGATGACCACCCTGCACCACTTGCGCCAGCAGGTGGACAAGCCCGCGGATCGTCCGGACTTCTGTCTGTCGGACTTCGTCGCGCCGAAGGACAGCGGCGTACAGGACTGGATCGGTGGCTTCGCCGTGACCGCGGGCATCGGCATCGACGAGCATGTGGCGCGCTTCGAGGCGGTGCACGACGACTACTCGTCGATCCTGCTCAAGGCCCTGGCCGACCGTCTCGCGGAAGCCTTCGCCGAACGCATGCATGAGCGCGTGCGCAAGGAGTTCTGGGGTTACCAGCCCGACGAGGCATTGGATAACGATGCACTCGTCGCGGAGCGGTACCGCGGCATCCGCCCGGCCCCGGGCTATCCCGCCTGTCCGGAGCATTCGGAGAAGCGGACGTTGTTCGACCTGCTGCAGGCCACCGAACACACGACGATCCAGCTCACCGACAGCTTCGCCATGTACCCCACGGCCGCCGTGTCCGGCTGGTATTTCTCCCACCCCGACAGCCAGTATTTCGTCGTCGGCCGGGTCAGCCGCGAACAAGTCGAAGACTACGCCCGGCGCAAGGGCTGGGAACGCCGCGAAGCCGAACGCTGGCTAGCCCCCTACCTCGACTACGACCCCGACTGAAGACGCCCCCCACCTTCGGGTGGGAAGCCACTGCCGGGAAGCCGCTCAACCTACCCTCGGCTAGTAAGCCGCTTACCCTCGGGTGGGAAGCCGCTTGGCCTCGGGTGGGAAGCCGCTTAAGCGGCGATCGGGTGCTCGCCAAACCATCACCCGAACCCCAGGGGCTCAAGTCTCCTCAGGCCCACCCGGCTTCACCGTCTCCCCGCGCTCACGATGCTTCAAATGCGCGAACACGTTGTAAAACGACACAATCATCGGAAAAGCCGTCTGAATGATGCCGACGGAATCGTTCTTGCCCCAGATGAAGTAAGCCAGGGTCAGCACGCTGCCGCTGACCGACAGGTACCAGAAGGACATCGGCACAGTGACCTTCTTGTTCTTCCGCGTGGCATAGAACTGGACGAACCAGCGCGCGGTGAAGAGCAGCGTGCCCAGGAGACCGATGATCTTCCAGGGCGTGAGGGTCAACAGGTGGAGGTCGGCGAGGGCTTCGTGCATGGCGGTGTCCGCTGGGTGAGCCGGCGCATTTTAGCCCCGGGAACCATGGTGTGACCCAAAAGAAAACCCGGCGCGTGGCCGGGTCTTCAGGATTCGATGGTGGGCGGTACAAGGATCGAACTTGTGACACCTGCCGTGTGAAGGCAGTGCTCTACCGCTGAGCTAACCGCCCATCGAGCGGGGCATTCTAAGGTCTGGCCGGGGGGTGGGTCAATCACCCCCCGGATCACTCCGTCGGCAGGCAATTAGCCGAGTTGGCCAGCTTGGTATTGATCAGGGAACCGGACACCCCGACCGTCACCCGGGATCCGGGCGATTCGTTGTTGTTTTCTCCCGCACCGGACGTTTTCCCCGCCTGACGGGCGCAGAACACGAATTCGATCGCCGTCCGCGTATCGTTGGCGACCGGTAGGCCGGTCTGGCCGAAGGTGAAGACGTTGCCATCGGTGGCCTGGATCGAGACATCGGGTGTGATGGGCGTGGTCCTCAACAAGGAATGCTTCGTCGCATCGTAGGCCTGGTTCGGTCCGGCAGACGATGCGTCATACGCATAAATGAGATAGCCCACATCGTAGTTGGAATCGTCATCGGCGCAGGTACTTCCATCGCTGCTTCGGCACATCGAGACGAACTGATGGCGGGTCGCAGCCTCGGAGCGAGCGAACTGCAGGTCGCCTACCATCGTATTCACGATATTGCTGAGATGGGCGCGACGCATCGTCCCGCGGAATGCCGGCACCGCGATGGCCATGAGAATCGCCAGCACGGCCACGGTGGCCATCAGTTCGAGGATCGAGAACCCCCTGCTCGACCGGATCGTCATGGCGTCACCAGCACCGGCCGTTGGCCGTCGTCGATCCGCTCTGCGACTTGGTGCCGCGCGAGTCGATCGACAGCGTGCCGCAGGAATCGCTTGCCTGCGTTTGCTGGGGAGCGGCCTTGGCGACGTAGCCCGTGTCGAAGGTCGTACCGGTGAGTTGGTCGATGGTGATCTTGTAGTAACCGCCCGCACTCAAGTTGGTCGCGAACTTCAGATCATTCACCGGGTCCTGCGCGTATTTGTTGTACGTGGCGTAGTAACGCTCCTGAGCATTGGCGAGACGCAGGAGTAGTTCCTGCCCCTCGCCACGCCGCGCGCGAAACGTGTAGCGCGTATAGGACGGCAGGGCGATCAGCATCAGCACCGCGATCACTGCCACCACGATCATCAACTCGATCAGCGTGAACCCCCGCCCGGTTCTCCCGAATCGACGCATGAGTGCCTCCCTCCCGTTACTGGCCACTGTTCAGTTCCCGCCACGAGCGGCGGCGCCATACGGCATCGCCAATATTGAACGGCCCACCTCCGTCATCGGTGTCCGTCGTCAGCCCAGGCACGACGATCTTGCCGCCGCCCTCCCCGACGGCAGCCGCCAGCGATCCGGAAATCGGCACGTTGTCGACCCGGACACCTGCCTGCGAATAACCTGCGCCAAAACTTGCCGTGCCAACGTTGACACCATCCGCTGCACCACCTGTCGCTGCATCGATCACCAAGATCGCTCCCCGGCGAACAGGATTGCACGGATCATCGTTACCGGGAATGAGACTTGTAATGATCGCACGGCCACTGTCGAACAACGCCGTCGCGTCGACGACAACCCGCTCTCCGATGTTGGTTTGTGTACTGCCGGACATGATCTTCAAATCGATGTACCAACCGTCCACGTTGGCTCCCGTGCTCGTGGTCGCCGGGACGGCCACCTTGGTAAGCCCACGTATATTATTCGACTCTACCAGCGTCTGTGCGACCAGCGTGGACCTGCCGGTGACCGTGGCGGTGCTACCCGGACCCCGGTCCCGTATCCCGTATACCGTCTGGAACTTGGTGGCGTCGTTCGCCACGTTATCCGACGCACCAAGGTATTTTCCGGTACCGAACACGACCATGAAGTAAGCCGAACTGGGATCCGGGAACAAGCGCGGCATCACCGTGATCGGCTGGTCAGTCGGGCCGGGGGTCGTGGCGTTTCCTACCGCGCTCGGCTGGTACGCGAGCGAAACCGTCCACTTCGCAGGATCCGGATCCTTGAGGTCGAAGCGCCACAGGTTCCCCACCAGGTCGCCTGCGAACGCGACATCATCGATCTGGTCGTTCTCGTAGTCGCCGAGCACCGGCGAGGTCAGGCCATAGCTCGTGGTACCCGCCGGAGTGACGATCTCGCGGATGACCGCACCCGTCTGGGCATCCAGTACGAAAAGCGAGCTTTGCGTTCTCGCCGCCTCCGCGGCCGTAGTCTCGCTCGCATAAGGTGCGAGCGAGGTATCGGACGGGAAATAACCGGATGGAACCAGCACGACCCATTTCCCATTGGCCAGCCGGCCGATATTCGGTTTACCAAAGGTATATCCGAGGTTCGCACCCACCTTCTTGCTGCTTGTATCCACGGTCGTGTTATTGAACTCCCACAGCACCTTGGAACCCGCGTTTGCCTCGGTGGCGGAAGGGTCGGTGATGTCGAGCGCGTACACACCTCGACCGCCGAGGCGCAAGCCACCGACGAGGATCGTGTGCCAGCCCTTGCTCGTACCGGTCGAGAAGAACACGTCGCGCGTCACCGGCGTGCCGTCGACAGTAGGACGGAACTTGAAATTCGTCACGGCTGTGAGATACGACAGCTTGTTGTACACCGAATAAGGCACATACGCCCAGCGCTCCCTTCCTGGGGAAGGTGTCACGTCGACCGAATCGGCTGGCGTCGTCGACACCGTCGCATCGAACGCATGCAGCATGCCGTCGTTGGCGCCGACATATAGCGTGGGCGCTCGCTTGGCATGATCACTGACGAATTTCTCGTAGCTGTAGAGGAGCGCACCCTTCGAATCCCGCGCCGACTCCGGAGCCGTCGCGGCGAATGTATCCGAATAACCGCTGGCGGGAAACGCCACATAAACCGTCTGCGAGTTGATTATGGCGCCGAGCGTCGAGGCCCGAGTCCGGAACAAGGTTCCCTCTTTGCTCGTATTTCCACGCAGATACGCGATCATGTCATCACTGACCGTCGCATCGACCGCCTTCAATGCGGCGCCAGCACCGGTCGACGTGAACGCCGTGCCCATCCCCGCAGCGGCGCCCGTGCTCGTCAGTATCACCCGGGAATCACTGGCTTTCGCGCGCGCGGTCAACAGCGCCGCTGCATCCCACAAAGGCACGGTGCTGAGGTTGCCATCGACATCGACGCTATTCGCCGTGAGCTTGCCACTGTAGTTGGCGCTGTTGTAGCCGGTCTGGTAGGCGACACCACTGCCCGTCAACACGGAACTGCTCAACGAACCCGCCGCACCGCTGCTGTTACGCCCGAGAATGCGCGTCAGGAGCGTGGAGAGTGCCGACGACAACGCCGAAGGATCACGCGCGCTGAAATACTGCCCGCGGCTGTTGACCGCTCCATGCCATGTGTCGTCGATGTTCGCCGGATTGGTGTTACCGACCTGTGACGGCAGCGGCCACGCTTTGGTACCTTTCCTGAGCGCCGCATAGTCATTGGGAAACGAAAGTTGTCCATTGATGCCCAGGGCGATCATGTATTGCACGACATGTGGCCATGTGGCGGGATCGTTGGCCGGGTTGAAATACAACGAGCGCGGCACCACCCCCGATCCATCCCACTTCACGGCATTGCCATTCTGGTCGGTATAATCGGTGAACGACGGTGGCACGTCGAGCTTCGGCTTTCCATCGGTGCCAACGAAATCCGGGCGAAGATTGGCTGCCCAGTAATGGAACGCGATATCACCCAGCGTGGCGAACGTCGTCGCTGGCACGTTCCAGAAGATCTTCGACTCGGCGTCGCCATTCGCACCATTGTAGGCAACGCCGTCAGGAAGCGTCATCGCCTTCTGCACGTTGACGGCAGGTGTCGTAGGGTTTCCCTGGTTCCAGTATCCGTCCGTCACCAGCAAGCTATAGTTGAGTCGGCAAGTCAACTCTTTGCCCTTGCTCGGATCCGCGGAGTCGACCTCCCAGTAAGGATTCGTCGAATCCGTAATACCTTTGCCCGTCGTGAACAGGTGGCCCGCCGTTTCGAGCGCGGCACGCGAGTCCGTGCCGCCGGATGCGGGAACGGCGTATAACCAATTGAAGAAGTCGGAACGGGGCGTCACCGAAGCGGTATCTGCAAACGGAAGGAATCGGGTTGTTCCCTCTACAAGCTTGACCTTTGAGTTGAGATTCTGCCAGACCACGCGAATGTTCGACTTCAGCGCAGCGAACACGTTCGCGATCGCGGAACGCGTGGACAAATTACGCGTACGGTAATATGAGTACCAATTGGCGAAATTCACCTTCTGGTCGGCGGTGGCGCTGTTCATCAATACCGCGACGCAACCCGTTTCAGAACTAGCCGTCGGGCAGTCAAAGTAAAATCCCCCGGCATAGGTGGAATTATTCGGGATCGCCACCTTGATATCGAATCGTCCCGGTTCGCTAGCTCCCCTGCCTGTTGATGTCTGATTGGCGAAACCAGAAAAAAAATTCTTGGAGAGGTCGACCAGAAAGGTCGTGGCCGATGATGTACAGGATGCGATTGACTGCCGATTCACTTCATAACATATGCCGTCCCGAGGTGCCGCGGTATACGACGAATCGGGGAATCGGGAAACGCCGTCTGCCTTTAGCGGCGGCAAGTAAGTTACAGTGGGATTGTAGTATTGGGAATTACTGTTGGCGGAGAAATAGTATTTAGTCGACACGGTGTATGTGACGGGGCGGCCCTGGCTTGTAATTAGCAGGCTGTCATAGCCGTCAGGCAAGTGGGTGGCGCCCATCGAGCCGGAATCATCGAAGGTCACCGCGATATTCGGTGCGACGCCCACCGTGACGTCCGGAGGGGTCGGGCTCAGGTCGGTGGTTGTCGCATAGGACGTGGCCATCGGTGCCGCCACGGCGCAGAGCGCAAGCACAGCGATGAACGGACTGAAGCGGCGAAGCATACTGGTCGGCATCATGGTCAGTCGGCCTTCGCGGCAAAAGTGGTTTCGATGACGCGTATGGCGTTCTGGTTGTTGCCCATGCCACGCGCGGTGATGCGATAGAGATGCCGGTTGGTACTGGTGTAACCGGTGCCGGTAGTGCCGGTCGACCCCGATTCGTGCTGCAAGCCCGAGTTCGGCGGCAGTTCCAGGCCGAGGTCTTCGATGATGTAGTAGGGATTGCTGCCGAGATCGAACGTGCCGTCGGCGCTGGCGTTGGTCAAGTTCGTGGTCGCATATTGCGTGGCGCCGTCGGTCACCCAACCGGAGGAGGTCCGAAAGATGAAGGCCTTCGACGTCGACGGGGGATTGGGGTCATAGTCGTAGCAATTGGACAATACGCCGCTACCGCACTGTATGAGTGTCGCGGGGTCCGAGCTTGCGCGCCACAACCGCCATTCCGCCGCACGGATCGCGCTTTCCGCGCTCCATTCGGCCAACTGCGCGTTGCGCTGACCGCCTGCGAGCTTTTGCTGCAACATCGACGTGCCCGATGCGCTGATCGCGAGCATGGTGACCAGCAGCAGGAAGATCAGCGCGACGACGAGCACGACGCCCCGCTGCCGATGAGGTGGATTGAAACGAATGATGGAAAAAGGTCGGTTCATGGCGTCGTCTCCGACGGTCAAGGGTTGTAATTGCGCAGCATGACCACCGTGTTGAACTGGCGGCGTAGCATCTGGTTGGCGAATCCCTGGTCTGATGGCGCGATACCGTCATCGCCGCGATCATCAGGCGCCTTCGGTGTCGTGATGCCTTCGGGCGAATAGGCGTAAGCGATGTCGGGAGCCTGCAAGGTATAAAGCGGCTGCTGGCCATCCATGAGCACGTTGACTTCGACCGTCTTCAGCGCGCGCCACAAACACCCCTGGTCGGCTGACGTGGAATCCGGTGGACCGGAGGGGCACGCGATCGTTTTCGCGGCCCGAGAATCCACCTCGGCTGCCGTCAGGTAGTGGAGCAGTCCGTTCGCGTCTTCGATGCCATAAGTGAAATCGAGCCGTTCCGCTCCACGGACGAGCTCCTGACAGGCGGGAGTCTGTCCGCCGCTGTCGCAGCGCATCAGCGCACCTGTCTTTGCACCACTAGCGGTACCGTCGTCGCTGACCACCTGGAGGAAATAGGTGATCGTGCGGAAGTCGGTTTTCAGCCGGAAGAAGCGCGGCGCCGACTGCGGCACGAGTGCGCGCGGTGCAGTGAAGTTTCCGGCGGTATCGACGGGCACGAAGTCGGGATTGCCGTTCGTCTGGAAGATCTGCGCCGTCGAGCAATCGGCCAGCATCATCAGTTCTCCGTCGGCGACACCCGTAAGCGACGGTTCACCGGCCGCCGTTTTCGGCTCGATGTGAACAGAACTGATCAGCCCGTTGTTGGCGACGATCGTGCTCGCTCCCCCAATGCTCCAGCCTCGCCCTGAGTCCACGTAGCGAAGCTGCAGCACGGCGGCACCTTTGACGCGATCGCCGACCTGGTCGCCCATTGCCGGTACGCCATCGTCCACCGTGGGAGGACTGGCAGGCGTGCAGTCGGTCTTGGTGCACTCGAAACCACGCATGTAGAAAAACGAAGGGAGGCTGTAAGGCGCCGTCGGTTGGTCAGGATAGGGAGCTCCCCACGGTGTGGTGTTCTGCGGGAACGTCAGGTTCTTGGCCAGGACACGGGGGGCGCGCAAGGCATCCAGCGCGATATTGCTGCCACTGGCGACATTCGCTATTCCTCCGGTGCTGCTGCAGTACTGCGCACCGGCCATCTTCAGGTCATCGGCGATGCGGTTGACCGCGAAGCGGCCTGCTTCCTGCAATCGAGCCAACTGGGTCTGGGCGCGGTTACTCGACGAGGTGGACATGAACACGGTGACGATGCCACCAGCGACGATCAGGCCGAGCACCATGGCCACCATCAGTTCGACCAGGGTGACGCCGCGGCTGCGCTGGAAGGGACGGAACACACTCATGGCTGGAACACCCAGGTGAAGGATTGCAGGTTGCCTGCGGCGACCTTGTCGTCACCACCGGTCAGGCCGCGTTCGGCCCAGGTGATCGTCATGGTGCACGTGCCCCCGTACGGCGGTCGCATCGGGTATTGGCTGGTCGGATCGACGGCGCCCTTGGTGCACTGGATGCTCGTGGCGCCGACCGCCGGTAGCGTTTCCTTCAACTGCTGGCTCCAGACGACCTTGTCACGCAGGGCGACCTGTGCGGGCGTGCAGCCCGCGGTTGCGTCACAAACGGGCGGATCGTCATCGATGGGATAGGTCGTGGCGTCGTAATTCGCCTGCCATATCCCCACCGGATTCGCCCGCATGCGATCGGCCATGTTGCCGGCAAGGAAGGTGACCTGGGTGCGCACATATGCTGAAACGTTCGACTTCGTGGCCGTGATCAACAAGCCACCGAGGCCGATCAGGCCGATCGTGAAGATCAGCACCGCGACCAGGACTTCGATCATCGATACACCGCGCTGGACGCGCGGCGACGGGACGTGAATCACGCTGGCTCCCCCAAAAACCATTCCGACGGCGTGACAGTAACCAATGCTGAACAGAACGCCAGCGCCAGCCGACATTCGGTCAGATTATTCCGACGAGCGGCGTCTACTCACCCACCACTGGACGTTCACACCGTACGGTGCTCCATGGCGACCTCACCCAACGGGAGGCCCAGCCATGAACCACGACCGCCAGGACGTCAAACATCCCGACCACAGCCAGCCGAAGCATCCGGAATCCGAACACGAAAAGAAGGCCCGAAAGGAACACGCCGACGAAAACCAGGACCACGCCCTGGAAGAAACCTTCCCGGCCAGCGATCCGGTCTCGCCCTTCGTGCCGGCGAAAGCGCCCAAGTAAAACGCGCCACACGACGCCGCGCGTGCCGCCGACACGCCGGCGTCGCATCGGTATAACGCAGCGGTCACGAAGCAGCGGTGAGAATAGGCGGGCTACGAAAGGAGTTCTTCCGTGCTCGCGCAGTATGTCTTCACCTCGGCGGATATTCCGTTCCGCGTCGTTCGCCACGGCCACCGCTGGCGTGCGCTCCATGGTGACCGCGAAGTCGGTCGCTACGACAGCGCCGAAGAGGCGATCCATGCCCTTCGTGCCGGTCATCCCGATGCCCGCCTGCCCCGGCGCCTGAGCGACTGGCGCTACCTGCCGGATGCTCCCCTGCTCCACCTGGCACCGCCCAGCGCGGCCGCCATGGCACGTCTCGCCGCGGGTTAAACGTCAAAGGGCCATGCTGCGCCAGTGGCCATGGTCGTCCTCGATCCGCAGCTCCACGGATGCGCCGCTCGCGTGATGCGCGCGCGCCTGGCGCAGCGCATAGGACAACGCGTCGCGCTCCTGTTCGAAACGCACCGGTTTTTCCGCATCCACCCGCACCGCCCATTCGGTGCCGGGCTGCGGTGGCTGCATGACGTAGACCCGGACATAGCGCATCGCTCGTAGCCTTTCCTCAGCCCTGACGAGGCCATTCACGCGCCAGCAGGGCGAAGACGACGTCATCGACCCATTCACCGCGGAAGAAATAGCTCTCGACGTGATGGGCCTCCTGGCGAAAGCCGAGCGAACGCAACAGCGCGATGCTGGCGACGTTGCGTGGGTCCACGGAGGCCACGGCGCGCCGGTAGCCCCAATCGCCAAAGGCGAGGCCGAGGGCCGTGGCCATGGCTTCACGGGCGTAGCCACGGCCTTGCCGCTCGGGCCTGAGCGACACGCCGAACTCGATCGCCTCGCCCGGGGCGGAGGGGAAATGGATGCCGAGATCGCCGACGAGTTCGGCGGAGTCCTTTTCCCGGATCGCGAGTTGGAACCAGCTATCGGGCGCGGCGAAGGGCTGGACGGCCTGCCTCGCGATGAAAGCCTCCGCGTCGCCGATGTCCGCCGGTTTCCAGCCCTGGTAGCGGGCCACGGCATCGTCGCCACGGTACGCATGCAGAAGCGCTGCGTCCGCCGGAACGAGGCGGTCCAGGCGCAGCCGCGCGGTGAGGAAGACGGGGTGAACGGGATGGTCCATGCGGCATCGTCGGCCGATCCGGCCGCCGCCGCAACTAGTCCTCGCCGGTCTCGCGTTTTTCATAGGCGGCACGCGCCGCCTCGATCTCCGCGCGATGCTTTTCCGCCCACAACCACACGCTGCAGAAGGCGGCACCGAGGCTCAGGCCGATCTCGGTGAGTTCGTATTCCACGCGCGGCGGCACCACCGGATAAACCGTGCGCGTGACCAAGCCGTCGGCCTCCATCTGGCGCAAGGTCTTGGTAAGCATTTTCTGGCTTACCCCGCCGATAAGGTCGGCGAGACGGCCAAAACGCAGGCGCCCGTGTTCCGCCAGCACTTCCAGCGTGAGCATCGTCCAGCGGTCGGCGACGCGCTCGATGATTCCCCGCACCAGCGTGTCGAGTTCGGGGTCGGTATGGGTCTCGCCTAGCACGCGGCAAGGCTCGTCATAGATTTTCCTGGCCTTGGCTGGCATATCGGTGCTCCATGGTTTCCGAAGGGTAAGTATGGAACTTTCTGGCGCCTACTTTCCATTGGATCGTGTCCAGCCTAGCCTACACCCACCCCTTATCCGACGAGGTTCCCCATGAACATCGCAGGCAACACGATCCTCATCACCGGCGGCGGTTCGGGCATCGGCCGGGCCCTGGCGGAAGCCTTCCACGCGCGCGGCAACCAGGTCGTCATCGCAGGGCGCCGGCAAGGCGTGCTCGACGCGGCCACCGCCGCGAACCCCGGCATGAAGTCAGCGGTGCTGGACATCGAGGACCCGGCGGCTATCCAGCGTTTCGCCGCCCAGCTGCGCAAGGACTTTCCGGCCCTCAACGTTGTGATCCACAACGCCGGCATCATGCGTCCGGAGCGGCTGACCGATGGCAGCACGGACACCGCCGAAGCCACCATCACCACCAACCTGCTCGGCCCGATCCGGCTCAACGCGGCACTGATCGATCATCTGCTGGCGCAACCGAAGGCGAGCATCGTCACCGTGTCTTCCGGCCTTGCCTTCCTTCCGTTCGCCGTCGCACCGACCTACTGCGCAACCAAGGCGGCGATCCATTCGTATTCGGAAACGCTGCGCTACCAGCTGAAGGACACGTCGGTGCAGGTGCTGGAACTGGTACCGCCGTATGTGCAGACCGAACTGATGGGGGAGCGGCAGAAGAACGATCCGAACGCGATGCCGCTGGATGCGTTCATCGAGGAAACGATGCGGCTTATCGAGAGCACGCCGGATGCGACGGAGATCCTCGTGGAGCGTGTGAAGCCGCTGCGTTTCGCCGAGGCTAATGGGAGCTACGCGGGCCTCTTCAAGCAGTTCAACGATAACGCGGCGGATCACGCTCCGTAGTCGCCGAATCGCCGACGAAGTCGGCTCCCACCGGGGCCGCTATCGCCGACAAGGTCGGCGATGCTTTTCCAACAGACACAAAAAAACCCGCTGGCGCGGGTTTTTTTGTGTCCTCCGGGACCGCTCGTCGGCAGTCCGGGAGAAAGGCTCTGGTGCCGGAAATAGGAATCGAACCTACGACCTCATCATTACGAATGACGCGCTCTACCAACTGAGCTATTCCGGCGAGAAGCGGAATTCTAGGGAAGCTTGGCACTTGGCGCAAGCCTCAGCCGGCCATGCGCAGCTCCTTGGGCAGGGCGAA
>Ga0307412_10000360_pt1 | contig 28351 bp, 25 predicted proteins | sample DK1Cmetagenome_3_FD_203823 | JGI IMG/M metagenome (GOLD analysis project Ga0307412, IMG submission 203823) | Maize rhizosphere microbial communities from greenhouse at UC Davis, California, United States - DK15-C-1 | ecosystem: Host-associated > Plants > Roots > Rhizosphere > Soil | place: USA...
ATGTTCTGCCTGGCATCGCGCGACTTCGATCTCTCGGTGGGGTCGACCGTGGCCTTCGCCGGCGTGTTCTGCGCGATCGTTTCCAACGCCACGGGCAGCGTGGTGATCGGCATCGGCGCCAGCCTGATCGCGGGTGCGCTGGTGGGTTTCGTCAACGGCGCGGTCATCGCCAAGCTCAAGATCAACGCGCTGATCACCACGCTGGCCACCATGGAGATCGTGCGCGGGCTGGCCTTCATCGCCTCGCACGGCCAGGCCGTGGGCGTCACCAGCGAGGCCTTCTTCACCCTGGGCAGCGCCGAGTTCCTCAGCCTGCCGGTGCCGGTATGGGTCACCCTGGCCTGCTTCGTCGTCTTCGGCGTGCTGCTCAACAAGACGATCTACGGGCGTAATACCCTGGCCATCGGCGGCAACCCCGACGCCGCGCGCCTCGCCGGCGTGGCGGTGGACCGCGTACGCATCGCCATCTTCCTCATCCAGGGCCTGGTCGCCGCGCTGGCCGGCATCATCCTCGCCTCGCGCATGACCAGTGGCCAACCCAACGCCGGTGAAGGTTTCGAGCTCAACGTCATTTCCGCGTGCGTGCTGGGCGGTGTCTCCCTGATGGGCGGCCGTGCGAGCATCAGCGGCGTGCTCGTTGGCGTCCTCATCATGGGCACCGTGCAGAATGCGATGAGCCTCATGAATATCGACGCCTTCTACCAGTACCTGGTCCGCGGTGCGATCCTGCTGATCGCCGTGCTCGTGGACCAGCTCAAGAACCGCAGGCAATCCCGCTGATGACCGACACCTTCAAACCGCTTTCCCCGCACCGCCAGGCCCATGCCGAGGGCGTGATCTGGGACGACATGGCCGGCCTGGTCCGCTGGACCGACATCGCCACTTCGCAGCTGTTCTCGTACGACCCGGCCACCGGCGTCGTGAAGGACTGGAAGCTCCCGGCGCGCCTGTGCTGCTTCGCCCTCACCCACCAGCCCGGCGTGCTCCTGCTCGCGCTGGAGAAACAACTCGCCCGCTACGATACCCGCGACGGCACCTTGCACGTGCTCGAGGACGTCGAGCCCGACCTGCCCGGCACGCGCACCAACGACGGCCGCTGTGACCGCGGCGGCAACTTCATCTTCGGGACCCTCAACGAGCGGGGCCCGGAGAAGGTCGCGTCGTTCTGGCGCTACACGCACGACGGCAAGCTCGATAGGCTGGCCCTGCCGAAGGCGGCCATCACCAACAGCATCTGCTTCAGCCCGGATGGCGAAACGATGTACTTCACCGACTCGCCCACGGCACAGATCATGGCCTGCGACTACGATGCCGCGACCGGTGACATCGACCGCATTCGTGTCTTCGCCCAGCTGGACGAGGGTGTCGAACCGGACGGCTCGACCGTCGACGCCGAGGGCTTCCTCTGGAACGCGCAGTGGGGTGGATCGCGCGTGCTGCGCTACGCCCCCGATGGACGCGTGGACGCGACCATCGACCTGCCCGCGCGCCAGCCGAGTTGCGTCACGTTCGCCGGCGACGCGCTCGACCGCATGGTGATCACCTCGGCGCACAAGGGCTTGAAGGACACCGTGGTCGCCGGCGAACCCACGAACGGCGCGATCTTCATCGGCACGCCGCCCCGTGGACGCGGCTTGCCCGAGGCGCGTTACGGCCACGGATCGGGCGCATGACCGACACGAAGGCCGCCGATCCACGCACCACGCCCTTGCCGCGCCTCGCGGGCAAGGTGGCCATCGTCACCGGCGCCACGCAGGGCATCGGCGCCGCGACGGCCCGCTTATTCGCCGCGCACGGCGCGAAGATCGTGCTCAACGTGATCGAGGACAACGCTCAGGCGCGTGCCACGCTGGCCGGCCTGGATACGCCGGACGCCCTGTTGTTCCAGGCCGACGTGACCGATCCGGCGGCGGTTGGGCGGATGGTCGACGCAGCGACGGAACGCTTCGGCGCACCCGACGTCCTGGTCAACAACGCCGGCATCAACGTCTTCCACGACCCGCTCTCGCTGAGCGACGATGAGTGGACGCGCTGTTTCGAGGTGGACCTCAAGGGCGCCTGGAACTGCGCGAAGGCCGTGTTGCCCGGCATGCTCGGCCTTGGCCGCGGCAGCATCGTCAACATCGCCTCGGTGCACGGGCACAAGATCGTCCCGCACTGCTTCCCCTATCCCGTGGCCAAGCACGGATTGATCGGGCTGACCAAGGCGCTAGGCATCGAGTACGCCGCGCACGGCATTCGCGTGAACTCGATTTCCCCGGGCCTGGTGCTGACCGCCATCGCCGAGGCCGGCTTTGCCGCCGCGCCCGATCCCGAGGCGGAACGTCGCCGGCAGACCGAGATCCTGCCCAACAGGCGCATCGGTGAGCCGGAAGAGATTGCCTATACTGCGTTGTTCCTCGCTTCCGACGAAGCACGCTATATCAACGCCGCCGACATCCGCGTCGACGGCGGCCGTTCCCAGCTCTATCACGAGTGAACCCATGGCCTGGCCGACTGCGCTCCCCCTCATCGCCATTCTTCGCGGCATCACCCCGGACGACATCGTCGGCCACGTCGAGGCCCTGCTCGAAGCGGGATTCGACGCCATCGAGGTGCCGCTCAACTCCCCCGACTGGCAACGCAGCATTCCCATGGCGCTGGAAGTCGCCGGTACCCGGGCACTGGTCGGTGCGGGCACGGTGCTGACGCCGGACGCGGTCGACGCCGTGGCCGACCTGGGTGGTCACCTGTTGGTGACGCCCAATACCGACCCCGCGGTGATCCGCCGCGGCCGTGAACGCGGGATGTACACCTCCATAGGCTTCAGCACACCGAGCGAAGCGTTCGCGGCCATCGCCGCGGGCGCGCAGTCGCTGAAGTTGTTTCCCGCCACGCAATGGGGCCCGGGCTACGTGAAATCCATCCGCGCCGTGCTTCCGCCCGACCTGCCGTTGCTGGCCGTGGGTGGCGTCACGCCGGAGAACATCGGCCAGTTCCTCGACGCGGGCTGCATCGGTGCGGGATTGGGCGGCGACCTGTATAAAGCGGGGCAACCCGTGTCGCGGACGCGTGAGCGCGCGAACGCCTTCGTCAAAGCCTATCGTTCGGTCTGAGCATGAAGATCACCAAGATCACCACGTATCGCGTCCCGCCGCGCTGGATGTTCCTCAAGATGGAAACCGACGAAGGCGTCGTCGGTTGGGGCGAGCCCGTGGTGGAAGGCCGTGCACGCACCGTCGAGGCGGCGGTGCACGAACTTTCCGAGTACGTGGTCGGCAAGGACCCATCCCGCATCAACGACCTCTGGCAGACGATGTACCGCGGCGGTTTCTACCGCGGCGGCGCCGTCTTCATGAGCGCCATCGCCGGCATCGACCAAGCCCTGTGGGACATCAAGGGCAAGGTGTTGAATGCCCCGGTGTACGAACTGCTCGGCGGCCGCGTGCGCGATCGCATGAAGACCTACTGCTGGGTGGGCGGTGACCGGCCGGCCGATGTCATCGCGCAGATCCGCGAGCGCATGGCCCATGGCTTCGACACGTTCAAGATGAACGGGTGCGAGGAAATGGGCATCATCGGTTCGAGCAAGGCGGTGGACGCGGCCGTGGCGCGCGTGGCCGAGATCCGCGAGGCCTTCGGCAACACGATCGAGTTCGGCCTCGACTTCCATGGGCGCGTGTCCGCGCCGATGGCCAAGGTGCTGGTCAAGGAACTGGAACCGTTCCGTCCCTTGTTCATCGAGGAACCGGTACTCGCCGAACAAGCCGAGTACTACCCGCGCATCGCGGCGCAGACCTCGATTCCCATTGCCGCGGGCGAACGCATGTATTCGCGTTTCGAATTCAAGAGCGTGCTGGAACGCGGCGGCATCTCGATCCTGCAACCGGATCTCTCGCATGCCGGCGGCATCACCGAATGCGTGAAGATCGCCGCGATGGCCGAGGCCTACGACGTGGCCCTGGCACCGCATTGCCCGCTGGGGCCGATCGCGCTCGCCTCGTGCCTGCACGTGGACTTCGTCAGCTGGAACGCCACGCTGCAGGAACAGAGCATCGGCATCCACTACAACAAGGGCGGCGAAGTGCTCGATTACGTCCTCAACAAGGACGCGCTCACGCTGGACGATGGCGGTTATGCGTTGCCATTCAGCGGGCCGGGGCTGGGCATCGAGGTGAACGAGGAACTGCTGATCGAGCGCAGCCGGGAAGTGGCCGACTGGCGGAATCCGCTATGGCGGCACCCCGACGGGTCGGTGGCGGAGTGGTGATGGCGGCTGAGTGGTGATGGCGGCTGAGTGGTGATGGGGCACTGAGTGGTGGGAGGGCGCGGTGCCTTGCCCGCTGCCGCGGGATCGCCGCTGAAGCGGCTCCCACAGAAGAGCATCGCCGACAGGGTCGGCTCCCAGCAGGTTGCCGTGGGAGGGTGCGGCGCCTCGCCCGCTGCCGCGGGATCGCCGACAAAGTCGGCTCCCACAAGAGCATCACCGGTCGGCAAGCTCTTGTGGGAGCCGCTTCAGCGGCGATACCTACGTCAGCGAACCACCCGGGAATCGATCACCCGCACCTGCCCGACTCCCAACCCATCCAGCCGATAATTCCCCACCGCCTCGCGCAGCAGCCGCAACGTCGGCAACCCCACGGCGGCAGTCATCCTTCGCACCTGCCGATTCCGCCCCTCGCGCAGCACGACACGCAGCCACGCATCAGGTACCGTCTTGCGAAAGCGCACCGGCGGATCGCGCGGCCATAGCCAGTCCGGCTCGTCGATGGCTTCCACCACCGCCGGCAACGTCGGCCCATCCTTGAGCACCACGCCATTCCGCAGCCGCTCGAGCGCATCCTCCGTCGGCACGCCCTCCACCTGCACCACATAGGTCTTCGGCTGCTTGTGCTTCGGATCGGCCAACCGGTGCTGCAACTTGCCGTCGTCGGTAAGCAGCAAGAGCCCTTCGCTGTCGTGGTCCAGCCGCCCCGCGGCATACACGCCCTTCTGCGGCACGAAGTCGGCCAGCGTGCGCCGGCCGGCTTCGTCGGTGAACTGGCAAAGCACCCCGAAGGGCTTGTTCAACGCGACCAGCACCTTACTTGGCGGTGGCGGGCTTCACGAAGCGCAGGGTCATGCGGTCGGATTCGCCGATGGCCTGCCACTTGGCCTTGTCCGTCTCGCCCATCTCCAGCGTCGGCGGCAACGTCCACACGCCCTTCGGATGGTTGTGGTCGTCCTTCGGATTCGCGTTGACCTCGCTCTGTGCGTCGAGCTTGAAACCCGCGTCGGTCGCCAGCTTGATCACATAGTCGGTCGGCAGGTAGCCGGAGTTCACGACCTCGTCGAGCTTCTTGCCCGCATCCGCGCGATGATCTTCCACGCCGAGCACGCCACCGGGCTTGAGCACGGTGAAGAAGGACTTGAACATCGCTTCGGCGCTGCCGTCGGCCGCCCAGTTGTGCACGTTGCGGAAGGTCAGCACCATGTCGGCCGAACCCGGCGCGCCGAGCACGGGTGCCTTGTGGTTGAACTCCACGATCTTCGCGTTGCCATACTGCGCCGGCGCGAAAGAGAACTTCTTCTGCAAGGCCGCCGTGCTCTTCGAGCCCTTCTCGACCGCGCCGATGTAATGGCCATTGTCATGGAGGAAGGGAGCGAGGATCTCGGTGAACCAGCCACCCGACGGCCAGATCTCGATCACGGTCATGTCCGGGCGGATGCCGAAAAAGGTCAGCATCTCGCGCGGATGCCGGTATGCATCGCGCGCCTTGTTCTCCGGCGAACGCCAGCTGCCGGCGATGGCCTTGTCCAGTTCGGCGGCGGTGAGCTGGCTGGCACTGGCGGGCGGCGTCGCCCGGGCAGGCTGGTCCGTATCGGCGGCGAGGGTGGTGTGCGCGAACGCGAGACCGAGCAGTCCAACGCAGGCGAAAGCGAGCTTCTTCATGGCGGCACCGGAAGGTAGGGGACGTGGGCGGGAAGGCTAGCACGTGTGTGGGCCCAGGCCTTGAGCTTATGCATACAATCCCTTCGGCATCCTCCACGCTCCACCCCAGGGAACCCCACATGCGCCCTCCCCACCTCCGCCCGTTGGCGGGCGGCATCCTTATCGCGCTGGCCTCCGGCGTGGCCGCCCAGGACGCACAGCTCGCGCCCGTCGTGGTCACCGCCACCCGTACGGCGCAGTCACCCTACGACATCCCCGCCGCCATCGACGTGGTCGCCACGCCACCGGACGGATCGCTCGACGTGAACCTGTCCGAGCGCGTACAGGCGATCCCGGGCATCGTCGCCCGCGACCGGCAGAATTACGCGCAGGATACCCAGGTATCGATCCGCGGCTTCGGTGCACGCTCCACCTTCGGCATCCGGGGCGTGCGGCTCTACACCGATGGGATACCGGCGAGCATGCCGGACGGCCAGGGCCAGGTGTCGCACTTCAACCTAGACTCGGCGGACCGGGTCGAGGTATTGCGTGGGCCCTTCTCCGCCCTCTACGGGAATGCGTCGGGTGGCGTGGTGCAACTCTTCACCGCCGATGGCACCGACCCACCGGAACTGCGCTTCGGCATCGCCGGCGGCAGCAACGGTAATTTCCGCACGTCGGTGAACGCGCGCGGCGTGGACGGACCGCTCGACTACAACGTCGACTTCACCCACTTCCGCACCAGCGGCTATCGCGACCACAGTGCCGCTCGGCGCGAGTCGGGCAACGCGAAGATCGGCTGGAAGATCGACGACGACGCCAGGCTGACCCTCGTGGTCAACACGTTGGACGTGCCCGACGCCCAGGACCCGCTGGGACTCACCCGGGCGCAGTACCGGGCCGACCCGCGCCAGGTCGCCGCCGTGGCTAACACCTTCGACACCCGCAAATCGGCCGACCAGCAGCAGGCGGGCCTGATCTACGACCAGCGTATCGACGAAGCCAACAGCCTGCGCGCGATGGGCTACTACGGCCAGCGCGGCGTCACGCAATACCTGTCGATTCCGGTCGCGACGCAAGTTTCCCAACGGGGAAACTCCGGTGGCGTCGTGGACCTCGACAATGAATACGGCGGCGGCGACGTGCGCTGGACCTGGCGCGACACGCTGGCCGGACGGCCGTTCGAACTGGCCATGGGCGTGGCGTACGACAACCAGGAACAACACCGCCAGGGCTACAACAACTTCGTCGGCGGCACGCTCGGCGTGCGCGGCGACAAGCGCCGCGACGAGATCGACCGTGTCTTCGACTTCGACCAGTACGCCCAGGCGACGTGGCGCGTCGCCGATGACTGGAGCTTGATGGGAGGCGTCCGCCACAGCGAGGTGCGCTTTCGTTCCACCGATCGCTACGTCGCCCCGGGCAATCCCGACGACAGCGGCACGGTGAAGTACAGCGCGACCACGCCCGTGTTCGGCGTGCTCTGGCGCGCGGTGCCCTGGATGCACGTGTACGCGAACTGGGGCCGCGGCTTCGAGACGCCCACGTTTTCCGAACTCGGCTACCGTGCCGATCGCGGCGCCGGGCTAGCCTTCGACCTCAAGCCCTCGCGATCGCACAACGCGGAGCTGGGCCTGAAGCTGCGTCCGGCCGATGGCATCGAAGCGGGGCTCGCCGTGTTCCGCGCGGATAGCGACGACGAACTGGCGGTGGCGACCAATCTCGGTGGCCGCACGACCTACCAGAACATCGCGAGGTCGCGGCGGCAGGGAGTCGAGGCTTCGTTCAGTGCCGGGCTGGCACGAAACCTTCGGTTCATCGCGTCGTACACGCACTTGCAGGCGAGCTTCCGCACACCCTTCCTCACTTGTGTGGCGGCGGGCTGTCCCGCCCCGGATACACCGGTGCAGGCCGGTACGCGTATTCCGGGGGTGCCGCGTTCGACGGGCTATGCGGCGCTGAAGTACGGCGGTGAGCGCGGCTGGCAGGCGGGGCTGGACATGAATGCCATGGGCGCGACGTCGGTGAACGACCTGGGCACGGAATCGGCGCCAGGGTATGCGTTGTTCGGCGTGTCCGGCGGGTACGTGTTCGACCAGGGGCCTTGGCGGGTGAACACCTTCGCCCGGGTGGACAACCTGGCCGACCGGCATGTGATCGGGTCGGTGATCGTCAACGATGGAAACGGACGGTATTACGAGCCGGCGCCGGGGCGGACGTTCCTGGTGGGGGTGGATGTGCGGTGGCGGTGAGGGTGATGGAATTTCGCCGCTGAAGCGGCTCCCACAAGAGCGCCGTGTGGGAGCCGCTTCAGCGGCGATGCTCCTAAGCTCTTAACCGGAAATCGCCAAGCGCTCCGAGCGGTACAGCAGAGCCGTGCCCCACACCGCCACAACGGCCGCGGCGAAACCGCCCGCAAGACACAAACCGAGCTGCCACCCGGGCACGCCGTCCCCGCGCAACAACTGCACGATCCCCAGGTTCTGCCCGAGCAGCGGCACCGCGTACATCCATGGCTCCGCACGCACTGGGATCACCGAAAGCAAGGCGCTCGGCAATTCCGGGATGATCATCAGGATCGACAGGTAGGTCTGCGCCTCGCGGTAGCTCTTGGCGAACGCCGACACGAGCGACTGCAATGCGGCCAGCAGCACGATCAAGGGCAGCATCAGCAACACCACCTGCGAGCCGAACCGCAGCCCGAGGTCCAGCGCGATGCCCAGCTTCTCCACCGGAATGAACAAGGGCGCGGTGGCGAACGCCGCCACGCTGAGCAGGAGGCTCACCAGCGAGAACGTGCAGATCGCCGCGAGCTTCCCCGCCAGGATCTTCCAGCGCGCCACGGGATTCACGAACAGTGGCTCCAACGACTGGCGTTCGCGCTCGCCGGCGGTGAGGTCGATGGCCAGGTACATGCCCCCGAGGAAGACCGTGAGCACGAAGAAATAAGGCAGGAAGGAGAACATCAACGCCGACCGCGACTGCGACGTGGCCTGGTCCCTGTCGGCCACCTGCACCGGCCACGCCGTGGTCGGTGACAAGCCTCGCGCGATCAACCGCATCGCACCTTCGCGTTTTCCGTATGACTCGACCACGCTGCGCACGCGCATCACCGGCGTGGACGCGTCGCGCCGCGAGGAATCGTAGATCAACTCCACCTGTACGGCCTGACCCTTGCTCCATGCCTGGGCGTACTCCGGCGAGATGCGCAGCACGATGTCGGCGCGCTGTTCGCGCACCGCGTTCTCCGGATCGGGCATGGCCGGGGCCGCATCGATGCCCGCGCCCTTCAACGCGGCGACGAGGTTCGGCGCGACCTCCGCACCGATCACCGGCACGGATATCGGCCGGTCGGACTTGGCCAGTTCGCGGTTGACCATCACGTTCATCAACATGATGAACATGACCGGTCCGAGCAAGGGACCGGTGATCAAGGCATTGACGAGCGTGCGGCGATCGCGAAGGTTCTCCCGCACTTCCTTCCAGTAAACAGCGGTGAAGGCGCTCATGCGGCGAGCCCCTCGTCGGTACCGATGATCTTCACGAAGGCATCCTCGAGGCTGGTTTCGCCGGTTTGCGCGAGCAAGGCGGAAGGCGATTCATCGGCGACGACACGCCCGTGGGCGATCACGACGATGCGGTCGCACAAGGCGGCCACCTCCTGCATGATGTGACTGGAGAAAAGCACGCAACGCCCTTCGTCTTTCAGTTGCCGCATGAAATGGCGCATGGCGCGCGTCGCCATCACGTCCAGTCCGTTGGTGGGCTCGTCGAGCAACACGTTGCGCGGATCGTGTACCAGGGCGCGGGCGATCGCGGTCTTGACCCGTTGCCCTTGCGAGAAACCCTCGGTGCGCCGCGTGGCGATGTCACGCATCTCCAGCGCATCGATCAGGGCCTCGCGACGCTGCCGGAGCAGGCCGGGTTCCATGTCGTGCAGGCGGCCGAAGTAATCGATGTTCTCAGTCGCGGTCAGGCGCTTGTAGAGCCCTCGCGCATCGGGCAACACGCCGAGCTGGCGGCGGACGGCGAGCGGATCGACCGCGGCGTCCACACCATCGACCAGCACCTGCCCGGCATCCGGCGTCATCAAGGTGTAGAGCATGCGCAGCGTCGTGGTCTTTCCCGCGCCGTTGGGGCCGAGCAGGCCGGTGATTTCACCATCGCGCGCGGTGAAGCTCACGCCATTCACGGCGCGTACCTCGCCGAACGCCTTGTGCAGGTCCTTGACCTCGATCATGGGGTGGCTCCGTTGAATCCGACGAAGACGGGCAAGGGCTTGAGGCGATCCAGGCACGACGTGTCGAGGCCCTTCGCATCCGCCTTGTCGATGAAGCGGTCGAGCAGGCGGGGCATGCAGCCGCGCGCGACCACGTTGTGGCCCTGCCCCTTCAACACGAGGTGGCGCCCATTGGGCAGACCCTTCACCACCTCGTCGCCGTAACGCGGTGGCGTCACGGGATCGAACTCGCCGGACATCAACAGGGTGGGCACGTCGCTCTTCAGCGGTTCGTGGAAATCCGCCGGACGCGCACCGTGAGGCCAGACCGAACACGCCGCGCGAAACGCCTCGATCATCGTGTCGCCGAGGATGGTGTCCTTGTCCTGTGGACGTGGTTGCAGCAGGTCGGCATCTTCGGAGCAGATCACCGAGTACTGCATGCCGCCGTCCATGGTGTCGCCGAGATCGCCGGTAAGCAGTTTCGCCTGACCCAGCAGCGGACCGACATCGCCGCGCGCGGCGGCGTCGATCGACAACGGCAACAAGGCGGCGGTTTCCGGGGAGTAGGCGAACATGCGCACGACGGTGGCCAGGGAGACTTCGCTCAGCACGCGTTGCACGGACGCATAGTTCTGCGGATCGCGGAAACTCACCTTGTGCGGGTTGGCGCGCAGGGCATCACGCAGCTGGTAGAGGGTCTGGTAGGGATCACTGAAACGCGCGCGGCAGGCCTCGTCGGCTTCGCAGCGCGCGAATTGCGCCTTCAAAGCGGCGTCCAGGTTGACCGCGAAATCCTCGCCCAGCACGAGCGAGTTGGGCGCGATCCCATCGAGGATCAACGTGCGCAGGCCGTCCGGGTGCCGCATGGCGTATTGCTGGGCCACGCGGGTGCCGTACGACACGCCGAGCAGGTCGAACGTCGGTGAACCCAGCGCGCGCCGCACGTCTTCCAGATCCGCCACGGCATCCGTGGTCGTATAGAAGCGCACATCGGCGTCCTTCGAGAGCTGCTCAAGGCAGTGGCGGGTTTCCTTGCGCACGGCCTCGGCGTCGAAGCCGTGCGTTTCCTCCGCGCCACCGGGCACGCCCGGCTCGTCTTCGCGGCAGCTCAACGGATGCGATCCACCGGTACCGCGCTGGTCGAGCAGCAGCAGGTTGCGGTGCGCCAGCAGCGGCGCCATCGCGGGTGCGATCGCCGGATAACTTTCGGCGGCGGACTGCCCCGGGCCACCGGCGATGAACGCGACCATGTCGGGAGCCGGCACCTGCGCGCTGCTGCGGACGACCGCCAGGCGCAAGGCGATCTTGCGGCCGCCGGGATTCGCGCGATCCTCCGGCACCTTGAAAGGCGCGCACCACGCCGCCGTCGACAAGCCCGAATGCGGCTGCGGCAGTTCGCACGGCTTCAGTTCCAGCGAGCCGAGCTTCCACACCCGTGGCGGCGCGGGACGCGTCGCGGCAGGCGCCTCCGTCGTCGCGGCCGGTTCCTCCGCCCGGTGATGCATCCATTGCCGTCCCGAGAGGGTGGCGGCGACGATCGCGATGACGATGGCGATCCGTGGCGCTCGTTTCATACGCTCATTCCCCCGGGGTAAAGATGGATTCGATGGGCAGTTCGAACAGCTTCGCGATCTTGAAGGCGAGCGGCAGGCTGGGATCGTACTTCCCGGTTTCCACCGCGTTCACCGTTTGCCGGGACACGTCCAATCTCTCGCCGAGATCGGCTTGCGACCATCCCAACGCCGTTCGCAGTTCGCGGACGCGGTTGTTCATCGGGCACGGTAATACAAGCGGACGGCGCACTTGACCACGCCGAAGCAACCCAGCAGCACCGGCAACACCCAGATCGCCACCGCCTCGGCGGGCGGCGCGGCGATCACCCGCGCGTTGAGCAACATGCCGTAGGTGAAGAAGCCGAAGGCGCCGATGCCGCCGGCGATGGCGATGGATTCGAGATCGATGCGGCGCTCGAATTCGTCCTGGTCGCGGATCACGCGCACCATCGCGCGAATGACGAAGGCGATCGGCAGCACGGGCAACAGGGTCACCAGCGTTCGCGCCAGGTTGCCCTCCAACGTCTTCAGCCAACCGACGGAGAGAAACAGCAGGATCACGTAGGCCAGCATCGCCGGGAAGAATTCACGCAGGTAACGCTTGTGCACGGCACGCATCGCCGCTCCCCTTCGATGGATGTAGTCGGACGGCCTTGTCGGGCGGCCGGAGGCATGTCAAGCACGCTTTACACCATCATGCGATGAACGTCCCGTCCTGTCAAGCATCCTTGACATCCATCGATCTGCGCCCTTTCGGCATCGATACGTCGATACGGCAAGGGGCCGTAAATGCACACCGGCACATTCGCCTTTCCCCGATCCTTGCTTCCGACGGACGTACCCGCGCCGATCGGCCGGACCGCTTCGCCACCAGGGAGACACGCCATGCATCCTGTCATCCGCCTGTTCGCCGGCACCGTCGTCATCGTCCTCGGCACGGCAAGTTCCGTGGGCTACGCCGCCACCGCCACGACCACGTTCAACGTGCGTGTCACGATCACCGCCGCTTGCGACATCACCACGACGGCACCGACCGATGTCAACTTCGGCAGCCAGCCATCCACCGCGACCAACGTCGACAACCAGGGCGCGCTCAACGTGAACTGCACGCCCAGCGCTCCCTACACGATCGCGCTGGACAACGGCCAGAACGGCACCGACGCGAACTCGCGCAAGATGAGCAACGGCTCGGCCCTGGTGCCTTACCAGCTCTACCGCAACGCCACGCGCACCGCGGCCGACATCTGGGGCAGCACCACCGGCGCGGGCGGCAACGTCTACGCGGGCACGGGGACCGGCAGCGTGCAGAACATCCCCGTCTACGGCCGCGTGCCGAGTACCAACTTCACCGCCGGCAGCTACACCGACGTCATCACCGCCACGATCACGTACTGACGGTGTGCCGATGGGCGCTCCGCGTGGCGAAGGCTGCCGCGATGGCCATCGCGGCCATCGTGGCGCCGGTGGCGTCGGGCAGTGGATTGCAGGTGACGCCCATCGGCCTTCGCCTCGCGGCGAAGACATCGGCCGAGGCACTGTGGCTGACGAACACGGGCAACGATCCGATCCAGGCCCAGGTCCGCGTCTTCCGTTGGACGCAGGTGAACGGCGAGGATGTCCTGGCGCCATCGCGCGACCTCGTGGTGAGTCCACCGATGGTGGCCATCGAGCCGGGGGATCGCCAACTCGTGCGCGTGATCCGGCAGGCGACGCCACCGCCTGGCGGCGTGGAAGCCGCCTATCGCATCCTGGTCGACGAATTGCCGGTGGGCATGGCCGCCAAGGGCGGGCTGACCTTCATCCTGCGCTATTCCATTCCCGTTTTCCTCGCCCCCGCCGGCGACCCGGCGACGAAAGCGGCACTGGAAACCACCTGGGAAGAAACGGCGGCGGGTACACGCCTGCGCGTGCACAACAGCGGAAACGGCCATGCGCAAATCGCGGACGTGACCTGGCAGGGTCCGGAGGACCGGCGCGACGTGCTCCTGTCCGGGCTGGTCGGCTATGCCCTGCCGGACTCGACGATGCGCTGGACTCTTCCGACGGACGTGCCGAGGGGCGGCGTATTGCGCGCGAGGATCAACGGTGAGGCGTCCGAATCGACGCTGGTCGTTGACCCTAGGGGCCCTTAGTGTCCTGGCGCTCGACTCCGGCAGCAGCCACGCCTCGTCCAACGAACCGATCCCCGTCCCACCTCCGCCCACGGTGATGCCACGCGTACGAACCACGGGAGAAGACCTCTATCTCGAGGTGGTGCTCAACGGCTCGTCGACGGAGAAGCTCGTGCACTTCATCCACCGCGGGGAAACGCTATGCGCGCTGGCCGGTGACTTGCGCGGGCTGGGGTTCATCCTGCCGCCCGGTGACGGCGAACGCTGCCTGCCGGATATCGAAGGTCTTCGTTATACCTACGACGTGCGCCTGCAACGCGTGGATATCCAGGTACCGAACGAACGTCTGCACCTGCCCACGCACATCCTCAATCGACAGGAACGTCCCGCGTTGCGCGCCACGAGCGGGACCGGGGTCCTGCTCAACTACGACATCTACGCCGCGCACGGTGGTGGCGAGGGCAACATCAGCGGGCTCGCGGAATTGCGTGGCTTCAGCGAAGGCCTGGGCGTGCTCAGCACCACCTCGTTGACCCGTCGCTACCAATCCCACGGCGTGGGATGGCGTGGAGATTCCGTGCGGCTGGATACCCAGTGGCGGCTTTCGTTTCCCGATCGTGCGCAGGTGTTGACCATCGGCGACACCTTCACCGGTTACCTGGCCTGGACACGGGCCACGCGTATCGGCGGAATCGCCTACGGCACGGATTTCGCCACCCAGCCCTATCGCGTGACGACGCCCCTGCCCCAATTCTTCGGCGAGGCCACGGCGCCATCGTCGGTGGAGCTTTATGTCGACGGCATCCGCCAGTACAGCGGCAAGGTGCCGGCCGGCCCGTTCCAACTCACCGCCGTTCCCGGCATCGACCAGGCCGGACAGGCGCAAGTGGTGCTCACGGACGCGCTCGGCCGCAGCAGCACGGTCACCTTCCCTTTCTATGCCGCGAGGCAACTGCTGCGCGAAGGCCTGGACGACTGGTCGGTGGAACTCGGCACGGTACGCCGGGCCTATGGCATCGACTCCTTCTCGTATGGCGACGCACCGGTCGGCAGCGCGACGTGGAGGCATGGCGTCACCGACGCGCTCACCGTCGAATCGCACGCCGAAGGGGGTGACGGGCGCGGCACCGCGGGCGCGGGCGGCGTGTGGAATCCCGTCGGGGCACACGTCCTGAATGCGTCACTGTCCCTGTCCCGAGGCGGCGGCAGGCAGTATGGATTCGGCTACGCATGGAACGGGCACTACATGAATGCGTCGATCGACACGTTGCGTGGCGACGCCCGTTACCAGGATGTGGCCGCGGGTTACGGCTCGCCCCCGCCACGCGTCAGCGACCGCGCGCTCATCGGCTTCAACGTGCGCGAATCCAGTTTCGGCGCCAACCTCGTCCGGCTCCGCTACAGCGGACAGCCCATCTCGCGATACGCCGGCCTGTTCGCGCTGCGCAACGTCGGTCGCGGCGTATCGTTGAGCGCCAGCTACAACCGTAACCTCGACGATGCCTCGGACCGCAGTTTTTTCATCGGCGTGACCGTCGCGTTGGATCTCCGCGCCACCTTGAGCGCATCCATGCAGCGCGACCGCGAGCGGACCTTCGGCGTGGTCGACGCCAGCCGTGCCATCGACGGGGACGGCGGTTTCGGATGGCACGTGCAAGGACGTTCGGGCGCGGATGCGGGCGGTCTTGGTGAAGTGGGCTGGCTCGGCAACCGTGGCCAGCTCACCGTCGGCGCAAGCGACGTGGGGCCTTCCTCGTACAGCTATGCCGATGCCAACGGGGCGATCGTGCTGATGGGCGGGCACGTGTTCGCCGCTCGTCGTATCGACGATGCCTTCGCCCTCGTGACGACCGAGGGTGCAGCGGACGTTCCGGTGTTGCTCGAGAATCGCCGTACCGGCGTGACCGACAGCCGTGGATTGCTGCTGGTCCCGCGGCTGAACGCCTACCAGGACAACCGCCTCGCCATCGACCCCCTCGATCTGCCCGCCGACGATCGCGTACAGCGCGTCGAAGCGACGATCGCGCCCGCGGACCGTTCGGGGGTGATGGTGCGCTTCCCCGTGAAGCGGGTGCGCGCCGCGCTGACCACGCTGGTCGACGAATCCGGCTCGCCCCTGCCCCTGGGTTCCACGGTCGCGACGGGCGATGGTGGAAACGCCATCGTCGGCTATGACGGCATGGTCTATCTCGACGACCTGGAAGGCAGCACCATCCTCGACGTGGATATACAAGGGGGCGGCCATTGCAAGGCGACGCTCGACTACCCCTCGCATGCGCGCAACCTGCCCGATCTCGGCCCGCTGGTTTGCCGGGGTCACATGCCGTGAAATGGCTGGCACTCATCGTCATCGCATTTGCCGCACTGCTGGCGGGGCCGCGGGCGGAAGCCGCGACCACCTGTACGATCACCAGCATCACCACGCTCGCCTTCGGTCCCGTGGACCCCACGTCCGGCACCGTCGATGGCACGGCGACGATCAACTACAGCTGCACGTACAGCGGCGGCCTGCTCGGCGGTCTTTACGGCGTCTACGTCACCGGGTGCATCGGGCTCGCTCCGGACGACCTCGGCAACGTCTCGCCGCGTACCGCCATCAACGGCAACAGCGATCGCATGCAGTACCAGCTCTACAAGGACTCACCACGCAGCAACGTGTGGGGCCCCATCGGGAACGCGACGTACACGCCGCTGACCTTCCAGTTGACCTTCACCATCCTGTCGAATCCACAGACACGCACCGGCTCGGTCACCGTCTACGGCCGGGTGCCTGCGGGCCAGTCGACGCTGTCGAGCGGCACGTACAGCGGGACCCTTGCCGGAGGGCTCAACGCGAACGGGATCGCGTACCGCTACAACGAGGTGCTGCTCAGCCTCGGCACGTATCCGGCGAGTTGCCAGAGTGGCGGCGGCGGTGGCGCCAGCGCGGCCGGGCCGTCCTCGACGGTGACCGCATCGGTATCGAACCTGTGCACCCTCGCCACGGCGAGCGATCTCAACTTCGGCAGCGTATCCGGCCTGCTGCAGGCGAACACCGACCAGACCTCGTTGCTGCGCATGACCTGCACCAACCGCGCCGCGTATCAGGTAGGGCTGGACAATGGACAGAACGCCTCCGGGACGACGAGGCGAATGACCTCCGGGAGCGGCTTCGTGAACTACGAGCTTTACCGTGACAGTCCGCGCACGCTGCGTTGGGGAGAGTCGCTGAACGTCGATACGGCGACGGGGACGGGTTCGGGCGCGGAACAGACACTGACGGTGTATGGGCGCCTGCCGGTGCAACCGGCCGTCGGCGCTGGCGTGTACAGCGACGTGGTGAAGGTGACGGTGACTTATTGAGGGGCTGGACTTGTCGAGGGGTTGGGACTTGTTGAGGGACTGGTGGGAAGCCGCTTCAGCGGCGATGGGTGCTTGCCTCGGGCTGGCCCGCTGCCGCGGGATCGCCGCTGAAGCGGCTTCCCACCAGGTTCTTGCAACCTTGCAACCTTGCAACTTTGCAACCTTGCAACTTTGCAACCTGCAACCTGCAACCCTGCAATTCCTGCGGGCCATGCAAGGCCATGCAAAAGCCTCAAGGCGCGAGGCGGCGTGTGATGGAGTCCGCCATCGACTTCAGGATCAGGAAGCATGAGGTGGCGCCGGCGTCGACGGTGCCGATGGAGCGTTCACCGAGCCGTGCCGCGCGGCCGATCCTGGCTTGCATGTCCTTCGTGGAATCCTTGCCTCGCTCCGCCGCGGCCGACATCGCGGCCAAGGCCTCGATGAAGTCGCCACCCTCCGCCAGCGTCTGGCGATACGCGGCCTCGGCCGGCACCAGCGTGTCCATCAAGGTCTTGTCGCCCACCTTGGCGCTGCCCAACTCCTGGACCGACGCGAAGCCCGCCGCGAGCGCCTGCCCGAACAGCGCCGCGTCCAGCGTGTCGCGTCCCGTAAAGGCGAGCTGGAATTCGAGGAAGAAGCTGCCGTAAAGGGGGCCCATCGAACCGCCGATGTCGCCCATCAAGGCCATCGTCAGGGCCTCGAACGCCTCGCCCGCGCCGCGCACGTCCTCGGCATCCATGCGTTCGGCGCATAAGGCGAAGCCCTTGGCCATGTTGATGCCATGGTCGCCGTCGCCCGTGGCGGCATCGATCTCGGAAAGTTGATCGCGGTTGGCGCGGATCGTCGCGACGAGGTCGTCGACGATGAAACGCCCGTCGGAAAGCGGAAGCGAAACGACGGTCGTCATGCCAGCACCTTCAGGCCGATGCTCGAACAGGGATGGGCGAGGCAGGTCTTCAGTTCGTCGTCGAGCCGGGTCAGCGTCAGCGTGATGCCGTTCATCTCCAGCGAGGTGAACAGGTTGCCGACGAAGCGGAAGGCGACGGTGGCACCCGCGGCTTCGAGTTGCTCGGCGACGTCGGCGTAGAAGATGTACTGCTCCATCAAGGGGGTGGCGCCGAGGCCCGAGACGAGGACCGACACTTCGTCGCCCTTCGCCAGGGGGAAATCGGGAAGGATGATGTCCAGCATCATCTTCGCCATGTCCCTGGACGACACCGTCTTCGTTACCTGCACGCCGTGTTCGCCGTGATGGCCGATGCCCACCTCCATCTCGCCATCGGCGATGTGGAAGTTGGCCTTTCCGGCGGCGGGGATGGTGCAAGCGGAAAGCCCGATGCCCACCGAGCGGGTGGCATCGATCGCCTTCTGCGCGGTGGCGATCACCTCGTCGAGGCTGCCACCCAAGGCAGCGCGGGCACCGCCGCATTTCCACATGACGATCTCGCCGGCCACGCCGCGACGCTTTTCACGTTCGGTCTTCGGCGCGGAGGCGACGTCGTCGTTGGCGACCACGGTCTTCACCGTGATGCCCTGCGCGGCGGCCATCTTCACCGCCATCTTCACGTTCATGTTGTCGCCGGCGTAATTGCCGTAGAGACAAGCCACGCCCGCGCCCCGATCCGCCGCCTTGAAGGCATCGAGGAAGCTCTTCGCCGTGGGCGACGAAAAGATCTCGCCGATGGCGACGGCGTCCAGCAGACCCGGACCGACATAGCCGAGGAAGGCGGGTTCGTGGCCGGAGCCGCCACCCGTGACCAGGCCGACGGAGCCTTCGGGTTTCTTCGCGGCGACGCCGATAACGCGGGGGTTCGCGCTATCCAGCACCATCTCGGGATGCGCGGCCACGATGCCGCGTACCATGTCCTCGACGACCTTCTCTGGGTCGTTGATCACTCGGTTCATTAACGTGATTCCTGACAAATCATGGAGTGTGCACCTAAGCAACTCAGGGTTCGAGTACGACTTTCAGCGAATGTTCGCCGCGCTCCATCACCGCGAAGGCTTCGGCGAACTTCGCCAGCGGGAACTTGTGGGTGACGATATCGCGCACGTCGATCTTGCGCTGCCCGATGAAGTCGATGGCGCGCGGATACATGTACGGACCCAGGTGCGAGCCGAGCACGTCCAGTTCCTTGCGGTCACCGATGATCGACCAGTCGACCGTGGCCTCGTCGTTGAACACACTGAATTCGACGAAGCGGCCGAGCTTGCGCAGCATCGCCATGCCCTGGTTCACGGCCCGGTGGTGACCGGTCGCCTCGATATAGATGTCGCAACCGTAACCGCCGGTGATCGCCTTGATCTTCGCCACCACGTCTTCCTGGCCCGGATTCCATACCTCGTCCGCACCCATGCGCAACGCCAGCGCCGCGCGCTCGGGCTTCATGTCCAGCACGATGAGCTTCTTCGGGTTGCGCAGGCGCACCGCGCCGATGATGCCGAGTCCGAGCGTGCCGGCGCCGGCCACGACGACGATATCGTCGAAACCCACGTCCGCGCGGTCGGCCGCGTGCAGCGAGCACGCCAGCGGTTCGATCAGGATCGCCTCGTCCGGCGGGATCTCGTCTGGCACCTTGTGCACGATGCCCTCCCTGGTGAAGATCATGTACTCCGCCATGGCGCCTTGCACGTTGTTCTGGAAGCCGTAGAGATCGTGCTTCTGGCACATCCAGTACTGGCCGTGGTTGCAGAAGCGGCAGCCCCAGCACGGCACGATCTGTTCGGAGATCACGCGGTCGCCGACGGCGACGCCACGTTTCTCCGCACCCGGCCCCAGCGCGACGACACGGCAGACGAATTCGTGGCCGGGAATCATCGGCGGCTTCACGTAACGCGGCTGTTCGTCGTCGCCCCAGAACGATGGCGCGCCACGATAGGTCTTGATGTCGCCCATGCAGATGCCGACCAGTTCCACCTTGGTCAGGATCTCGTCGGGGCCGGGCGTGGGAACGGGCACTTCCTCGAGGCGGTAATCCTCGGGCGCGTAGCAGACCACGGCCTGCATGGTCTTGGGAATGGACGGAATGGCGCGCGTTTCGCTGCGTTCGATGACGGTGGACATGGGTCGCCTGCGTGTTCTGCGGAAGGGATTACTGGACGGTGTAGCCGCCGTCGATCACCACGTTCTCGCCGGTGATCATCGCGGCCGCGTCGGAAAGGAGGTAGAGCACCATCGCGGCGATCTCGGCCGGCTGGGCGAAACGCCCCATGGGAATCTGCTTCTTCGCCCGTTCGCCGACTTCCCCGGCCCAGGCCTTCTTGCCCAGCTCGGTCTCGACCACGGTGGGCGATACGGCGTTGACGGTGATTCCCGATGCGGCCCATTCGATCGCCAGCACCTTGGTCATGCCGACGATGGCCGCCTTGCTGGCGCAATAGGCCACGTGGCGATCGAGCGCGACCACGGCCGCTTGCGAGGCGAGGTTCACGATACGGCCGCGGCCCGCCGCCATCATCGGCTTCGCCACGGCCTGGGCCACGAAGAACGAGGCCTTCAGGTTAACGTCCATGGTCGTGTCCCAGCCAGCTTCGGTCACGTCCACGGCCTTGTCGAGTATGGCCACGCCCGCGCTGTTGACGAGATGATCGATGCGCCCGAAGCGCTTCGTCACCGTGTCGACGGCGGCGTTTACCTGGGCGAGGTCGCGTACGTCGAGCGTGACGCCGATGTGATTTCCCGCGTCGCCCGGGAGCGTGGCGGCGATATCCGCCACGTCCGGCCGCAGGTCGAGCAGCGCCACCGAGGCGCCGCGCGAGGCGAGCAGTTCGGCGCAGGCGAAACCGATGCCCGCGCCACCGCCGGTGACGACGGCCACCTGGCCGCCGAGGTCGAATGCGTCGTTCCAGAATGAGCTCATGATCAGCCGCCCGTCACCTGCTTGTACAACGTGTCCGCGTTCTGCGGGGTGACCGGCACCCAGGGCAGGATGTAACTGGCGGCCTTGCCGTCGGCCCATTTCACCTGGTTGCCGTAGCGCTGCCAGATCACCGAACGCGGCTTGTAGCTGTCGCCGATGAGCTTGGCCAGGGTCACGTCGAGCGCGCCTTGCGACTGCGCCTGGGCGTCCTGCAGGAAGGTGGTGATCTCACCGGCCTGCGCCGCCTTGATCGCGTCGGGCATGCCGTCGATCGAGGTGATCGGCACGTCCTTGGGCGAGACGCCGTGCGACTTCAGGGCTTGCAGCGCACCGAGCGCCATGTCGTCGTTCTGCGAGACGATGCCGGCGATCTGCTTGGGATGCGCGTTCAGCCAATCCTCCGTGAGGCTCAGTGCCTGGGCGCGGTCCCAGTTGGCCGTCTTCTTCTCGATGATCTTGATGCCGGGGTTCTTCGCCAGCACCTCCAGCTCGCCCTTCTCGCGATCGATCTGCGCCGACTGCCCGATCGGACCCTGGATGATGACGACGTTGCCCTTGCCACCGATCTGCTTCACGAGCGCCGCGGCCTGGAGCCGGCCGCCTTCCACGTCGTCGTTGCCGACGTAGACGACCTTGTCCGAGGCGACCTTGGTGTTGGAGGCGACCACCGGAATGTCCTCGGCCATCGCATGGCGTACGGCGCCCACGCTGGCCTTGGTGTCGATCGGCACGAAGATGATCGCGTCGTAGTGCTGCGTGATCATCGTCTCGATCTGGTTGTTCTGCGTATTGGCGTCGTAGTTGCCGTCGAAGACGGTGATCTGGACCGTGCCGTCCTTCACCGCGGGATGTTCCTTGATCGATTTCACCCAGGCCTGCATGAACTGGCCCTTCAAGCCATAGACGGCGGCACCGATCTTGTAGGTCTTCGCTTCGACGGCGCCCGCCATGAGGGTGCTCGCGGCCAGCATGCAGACGAGGAGCTTGCGCAATTTCATGTGTTTCTCTCCGTGGAATGGGAGCGCCGGTTCAGCGCTGTTTCTTGCGGGATACGTCGAGGAGCACGGCCAGGACGATGATCAGTCCCTTGGCGACCTGCTGGTAGTACGAGGACACACCGAGGAGGTTGAGGCCGTTGTTGATGACACCGATGAGCAGCGCGCCGAACAGCGTGCCGACCAGGCTGCCGGTGCCGCCCGACAGGCTGGTCCCGCCGATCACCACCGCGGCGATCGCGTCGAGTTCGTAGGAGAGGCCCGCCTGCGGCAGCGCCGAGGTGGTACGCGCGGAAAGGACCATGCCGGCGAGCCCGGCAAGCAGGCCCGAGACCACGTAGACGGAGAAGATCACCTTGCGCACGCCGATGCCGGAGGTGCGCGCGCTCTTCTCGTTACCGCCGACCGCGTACACATAGCGGCCGTAGGTCGTGTACTTCAGCACCATCCAGAACAGCAGCGCCACCGCCGCGAAGATCACGATGGGCATGCTCAGCGGTCCGAGCTTGCCGTCGCCGAGCGAGAGATAGGCGTCCGGCAGGTCGGCGACGGGGCTGCCGTCGTTGACGATATAGGTGAGGCCACGGGCGACGCTCAGCATGCCCAGGGTCGCCACGAACGGTGGCACCGAGAGTCGCGCGACGACGAAGCCGTTCACCGCGCCCAGCACGGCGCCCGCGAGCAGGCCGGCACTGAGGGCGGCGAGCACGCCATGCCCCTGCGCGGCGACGAGTCCGCTGCAGATTCCCGCGAAGGCGAGGATCGAGCCCACGGAGAGGTCGATGCCCTTGGTCAGGATGACGTAGGTCATGCCGATCGCGAGGATGCCGTTGATCGAGGTCTGCCTGAGGATGTCCATCAGGTTCCGCGCGGTCAGGAAGTACTCGCTGGAGAACGCGAGCACCATGCAGAGCACGACGAAGATGATCGGCATCGCGAAGCGATCGATGAAGGTGCGCATCCGCTGCCGCGGCGCGACGGGTGCCGTTGCCGGCGTGGTGAGGGTCTGTGCGTTCATGAGGCGAGATGCAGCAGGGTTTCCTGGGAGAGGTTGTCGTCGTCGCGCGTGGCGACGATCCGGCCGCCCTTGAAGACGGCGATGCGATCGGAGAGGTAGAGCAGCTCCGGCGCCTCGGACGAGACGACGATCACGGCGCCACCGGCGCGCACGAACTGGTCGAGCAGCTTGTAGATCTCCTGCTTGGCGCCTTCGTCGATGCCGCGCGTGGGCTCGTCGCAGAGCAGCAGCGTCGGGCCGGTGGAGAGGCATTTGGCCAAGACCACCTTTTGCTGGTTGCCGCCGCTCATCGAGCTGACCGGCAGGTCCTGCGAGGCCGTCTTGACGTTGAGCTTGCCGATCATTTCGTCGGCAAGCGCCCGTTCCTTGCGGCCATGGATGACCGACAGGCTCGACAGGCTCGGATACGCCGCCATCGCGATGTTCTCGCGCACGCTGCCGGACAGGACCAGGCCGGTGTCCTTGCGGTCTTCCGTCACCAGCGAGATGCCGGCGCGGATCGTCGCGGCCGGATCGCCCTTGGGCAGCGGCTTGCCGTCGAGTAGCACGTCGCCGCCGTCCGGCGTGGTCAGGCCGTAGACGCAATTGAGGAATTCACTGCGGCCCGAGCCCATCAAGCCGTAGATGCCGAGGATCTCGCCGTGACGCACCTGCAGGCTCACGTCACTGAACTCGTTCTTGCGCGAAAGGCCATCCACGTTGAGGCACACCTTGTCGCTGGCGGGACGTTTTTCCTTGTCCACCGCCACGAGTTCCCGGCCGACGATGCCGCGGACGAGGTGGGCACGGTCGATGTCCGCCAGTTTTCCGCTTTCGACGAAGGCACCATCGCGGAAGATCGTGTAGTCCTCGGCGATTTCCGCCAGCTCGGACAAACGGTGCGACACATACACGATGCCCGCGCCGTTGGCCGTGACGCTGCGGATCGCCGCGAACAGCGTTTCGGTCTCGCGCTCGCCGATCGCGGAGGTGGGCTCGTCCATGATGATCACCTGGCAGTCGTAGCTGAACGCCTTGGCGATTTCGACGAGCTGGACCTGGGCAAGGCTCAGTTCGCTCATCGTGCGGCTGGCATCGATGGCGAAGCCCAGCCGGTCGAGCAAGGCCTGGGCCTGTTTCCGCAGCTTGCGGTAGTCGACGAAGAAACCGCCCAGGGTGGGCTCACGGCCGAGGTAGAGGTTTTCCGCCACCGTCATGCCCATCACCGGGGAGAGTTCCTGGGTGATGATCGCCATGCCGTGGGCCAGCGCGTCGCCCGGACTGGCGAACGACACCTCGATACCATTGCGGCGGATGCTGCCGCCATCGCGCCGTAGCAAACCCATGAGGATATTCAGGAACGTGGACTTCCCGGCGCCGTTACCCCCGCAGAGGGCGTGGACGCTGCCCGCGCGAAGGGTGAGCCGGCCGTCGCGCAGGGCGGTCACGCCATTGAAGCTCTTGGAAACCTCGCGTGCTTCGAGCAGGACGTCGTTCACCGGACACCTCTAGAACTTTTGCTCAACAGTGAGCAGTTGATCTAAGCGGAGCCGATAGTAGCCACGTCGTTTTTCGGGTGTCAACAGGGGCGGTGATGCGACTAACTCTTTGCTGCGACGCAACATTCGGTCCTGCGCCTGGGTTGCGCTTGACATGGATGGAGGCCACCCCTATAAATCGCCAGCATGATCTTTTGCTCAATGACGCGCATATGATCGCGCGATTTCCGGAGAAAGACCCCATGAAAGTGGCGATCGGCTGCGACGAAGCCGCGTACGCGCTCAAGGAATCGGTGAAGCGGCACATCGCCGAGAAGCACCCCCACGTCGAACTGACCGACTTCGGCACGCATGGCCCGGAGGAGAAGGCGTTGTATCCCGATGTCGCCATCGCCGTGGCCGAGCGCATCGCCGCGGGCGACTTTCCGCGCGCCATCCTGCTCTGCGGTACCGGTATCGGCATGGCCATTTCGGCTAACAAGGTGCCCGGCGTGCGCGCCGCCCAATGCCACGACACCTATTCCGCCGAGCGGGCCAGGCGCAGCAACGACGCGCAGATCGTGACCCTGGGCGGCCGCGTTATCGGCAACGAACTGGCCAACAGCATCGTCGACGCATGGCTGGGCGCCGAGTTCGACGGTGGCCGTTCCACGCCGAAGGTCGAGAAAATCCTCGCCTACGAGAAGACGCTCGGCCATCTTTGACCGCTAAGATGCGCCGTGCGGTTCCCACGCCCGAAGGACGCGATGACCAACGAAGAACTGACCCAGCTCGCCAAGCTCTACTACGTGGACGGGCTGACCCAGGAAGACCTCGCGAAGAAGTTCTCGCTCTCGCGGGCAAAGGTCGGCCGCCTGCTGAAGCGGGCCCAGGACGAGGGCATCGTCGAGATCCGCGTGCGCCATCACCCCCAGGCCACCCAGGCGCTGGAGGACGAGCTCACCTCCCGTTTCGGCATCGACCGCGCCATCATCTCGGTGGACCACAAGGACCAGGACAAGCAACGCGAACTCCTGGCCGGCCTGGTCGCGAGCTACCTCGACCGCATCCTCACCGACGGCAGCATCGTGGCGGTGGGCATGGGCCGCAACGTCAGCTCCATCTCGCACCACGCCGTGTCGTCCACCCAGCGGCAGTGCTCCTTCGTCTGCGCCATCGGCGGTTCGTACCGCGGCGGCGAGGCGATGAACGCCGACCACATCAGTCGCCGCCTGGCGCTGCGCTTTGGCGGCGATAGCGAAACCCTCTATGCGCCGGCGCTGGTCAGCGACCCGGCCATGTGCAAGGCCCTGCTCGAGAACGAGACCGTCCGCCAGTCGCTGAGCAAGGCGCAGCGCGCGCATATCGCCCTGGTCGGCGTCGGCGACATCCTCGAGGACAGCAACATGGTGCGCATGGGCTGGTTCACCCAGGCCGAGATCGCCGAAGCGAAGCGCTCCGGCGCGGTGGGCGACATCATGGGCTACGACTTCATCGACATCCATGGCCGGCCCGCCACCACCCTGATGCAGGACCGCGTGGTGGGGCTTTCCCTGCCCGACCTGGAACGCATCCCCAATGTGATCGCGATCGCCAGCGAGCACACCAAGGCCACGGCCATCCTCGGTGCGTTGCGCACGGGCGTGATCGACACGCTGGCCACGACGGAAGCGATCGCGCAGACCGTATTGAGCCTGGAACAAGCCACGCGTGGCATGGACGTGGCCCGCGCCTAGAACGCGAGGGCCAGCCCGGCGCGCGCGGTGATCCCGGACTCGCCACCCTGCCCGAGGCGAACGCGCCGGACCGCGTCGACATGGGCCGTCATGCGCGACCACAGTTGGAAGGTGGCACCGATCGACAACTCGGCCGCACGCGTCGCGCGCTCCATGGGAAACCGTTCACCGGAAAGGTCGGTCGATCCGTCCGAAGGACGGATGAGCGCATGCCGAAGCTCCAGGTAAGGCGTCCACGCATACAGCACTCCGCCTTTGGGCGCGAGCATCAGCGATGCCCTTGCCCCACTCCGCAGCATCACGCGCCGTGGCATGCCGCCGAGCACGTCGAGCCCGTCACCATCGACCGCGCGGCTGAAACGAAGCCGCTGCCAGAGCAGGGACGAACCCGGCTCGATCGCGAGCCGATCCGTGACCTGCCAGCGATACCCTGCGGAAAGCGCCTTGTCATCGCCATTGGCCCGAAGCCGCCCCAGCACCTCACCCCGCGTGGGCGTGCGCACGCCGATCCGGTAGTGCGTCGTGGCATAGCTGGCCGCCACCTGCCAGCCGTCTTCGGTCGCCAGCTGCGCATGCAGCGCCACGCCGCGGGCGCCGATGCGGGCTTCGCTTCGACCATCGACGATTCGGGGCGACACGAGACTGCCGCCGAGCGAAGCCGCCGCTCCCACGCGCCATGTCGTGTCGCCGTCGGCATGGACGAGAAAATCGCCGGCGACCTGCACGCCGCGGTCGCGGCGCCGGTAGTCCACGCCATAGGCGGTGAATGGCAAGGTACTGCGATAGGCCACGTCGCCACCGAACGTGCGTACGCGCAGCGCCGGATCGCGGACGACGTCCCGCTCGTGCGGATGGAGTGCATCGAGCGCCACTACGCCGTACCCGAACAACGCATGGTTCAACACCAGGTAAGCGGGCGCCTGCGGGGCGAGTGCGGGACGGAGGGCGGGTACGGTCGAGCGGCTTCGTCCCTCGCGCTCCTGCGCCGGGCCTTCGACCTTCCTGCTTTGCAGGCGGAAATCCCAGAATCCGCCGCCCTCGCCTTCGACCAGCCGCTGCCGGGCATCGCTCCTCCCCGGTTCATAGGCCTGCAATGCGTAGCTCCACGGTCCGACCACGACGTGGTCTCCCGCCAATTGAAAGGACCCGGCGCTCGCCGTGCCACCGACCTGGACGAGACTGATGCCATCGGCGGGGCCGTTGCTCCCGTCCCGTCCCGCGGTCGCCGCGCCCTTGCCGTCGGCTCGGGTCACATGCACCACGGTGCTGCCCGATACGTCGCCGCTGACGAGCAGGCGGTCGGTAGCCTGCCGGCGCAACGATCCGCCGGCATCGAGCCGGGTACCGAGTACGACGCCGGTGGCGCCGGCATCGGCCGTCCATGCACCGACCCGGAGCGTCGTGAAACCCGGCCGGCTCCTGTCGAGCGCGACCGTACCGCCGCGGGATAACCGCAGAGCATCGACGGCGCTGTCCCCTGCCACGAGCCAGGTGCTGTCTTCGAGGTAGATGCTCGAAAGCCGTCCCGACTTGCCTCGCCACTCGCTCCGGAGCAGTCGCAGGTCGAGCGCCCCCGAACCCTCGCGCACGATGTCGCCGTCGATACGGCCGGCGACGGACGTGATGCCGAGGCCTACGTCGCCACTGGCGATACGGCCGCGGATCGTCGAATCCTCCGATAGCACCTGTGCCGTGCCGCCGCCGGAGAATTGCGTGGCGATCGCGTGGCCACGTCCTCCATCGATCGATGACCCGCGGAGCCGCGCCGTGCCACCGGAAAGCGCCAATGCGATGGACCGGTCTCCCGCGCTGCTGGAAACCTCGACGCTGGAACGATCCAGCTCGATCGTGGCGTGGCGTTGCGCCTGCACCCCGATCGTGCGGCGTCCGTTCAATTGGATACGGCTGTTGGCCAACGATACCTCGGCACCATCGATGGCGAGGATGCCGAAGGCATGGCCGGTGGGGGCCGTCGCGCCATCGTGGATGAGGGTCAGCGCTTCCGCGTCGAAGGTGGCACGCGTGGCCACGCGGATACCGACGACCTTGTCTCCGGATACATGGACGATATCGCCAGGGTCCAACTGCGCGGCTTCACCACGGTCGACGACGATGCCGGCCTTCCATTCCGTGGATGGCGCGGGCGAGGCGAATGCGCCGACGAGCGCCATGGCGAGCGCACCGC
>Ga0307412_10000361_pt1 | contig 28350 bp, 37 predicted proteins | sample DK1Cmetagenome_3_FD_203823 | JGI IMG/M metagenome (GOLD analysis project Ga0307412, IMG submission 203823) | Maize rhizosphere microbial communities from greenhouse at UC Davis, California, United States - DK15-C-1 | ecosystem: Host-associated > Plants > Roots > Rhizosphere > Soil | place: USA...
GATAGAACGAGTCCTCGTGGTCGGCCGGGAAGTGGAAGCGCCGCCGGTCCTCTTCGAGGTCACCGTCGTTGATAAGGCGCTGCATGAGCGTTTTCTTGATCGTGTGTCCGCCCACGTTCCAACGTTGCAGACCACGCTTGTCTGTGCCGCCTTTCCGGTTGGCGTCCTGCTTCTGGGCACGCGACATGGCCGGCGCGTCCGTCGTGTTCATGCCCTTGATCGCCATGACCCCGGCAGACTGGCGCGGTCTCGCCCAGCGGTAGACATCGTTCGTCCAGTTGCCGCTGTCCACGCAAACCGCCGTGGGACGCATGGGCATGCCGAACGAGTTCACGAAAGGCTTGGCGAGGTACTCGTCGACCACGCCCCAGTCTTCGACGCGGGTGGGATCGCCAGGTAACTGCACGTAGTCGATCGCCCAGCACTGCTCGTTGCGCCCCCAGCCCCAGACACCAATGGCGAAATAGCTTTTGCCCACGTCGATCCCGATCGTCAGCAACAGGCAACCCGACGGAATCGACCGACGCAACCATTCACCAGCCCTGCTGGAGATGTCGCGCGATTCGATGCGTTGCGACGCTCCCTCGTAGCTTCGCCCGAGGATGGTGTTCGTGAACGTGACCTCCTTGTCGCTGTCGCCGCGCGCCTCCTTGCGCATATCGGCGATCTCCTTCCACGTGTACCCGAGGCCCACGGGCGAATAGGCCGCCCACAGGTGATAGCTGCGCACAGAGCGCTCGGGGTACTTGGCGACCCACTGCGCGCCGTCCGGATGCTCGGGCGTCGCCTCGATCAGCATGGCCGGCTTGTGCTCCTCACCGAAGAGGTTGCCGCACGATTGGCACAGGAACAGGCCGTCGTCCGTCAGGTTGTCGATGTCGAGCGGGTGGCGCGTGCCGCAGTGAGGGCATGGCACGTGGTATTCGCATTGGCTGCCACGCTCGTACTCTTCATCGATCTCGCTGGCGTCCTTCACGCTCGGCGAACTGAGCTTGAACATCTTTTTCCGCCGCGTGTACGACGAGGTGCGGCGCTCGGCCTGCACCTTGGCGCTACCCTGCTTGTCCAGGTCGCGGGGGTACTTGTCCAACTCGTCCAGGATCAGGTACCGGATCGGCATCGAGGCCAGGGAACTCGCGCTGTTCGCGCCACTGAGCACCAGAAGCCCACCCGGAAACTTCTTCGTGAGCGCGGTGTTTCCACTGTCCCGGGAGCGCGCCGGGCCAAACCGGCGCTGGAGGACCGGCATCAGTTCGACCATCGGCTTCAGGCGCTGCTCGCTGAAGCGCCGCGCGACGTCCACGGTGGGAAGCACGTACATCATCGGGCCAGGGGCGTGGTCGGTGACGTAGCCGATCATGTTGATTCCAACCTCGGTACCGCCCACCTGGGTCGACTTGCGAAGGACGACTTCGGTCACCGGCGAGTCGACCGACAGATCCATCATGATCTGCCGCAGGAACGGCGTGCGCGATGTGTACCAGTCACCGGCCTCGTTGGACGACTCGGTCGGCAGCTTGCGGTACTTGTCGGCCCAGGCAACCAGGGACATCGGCTCGGCCGGCGTCCAGCCGGACTGCCAGGCGGAGGCCACGACGGCGGCGCCATTGGCGAGTTCGATATCGCCGAGGAGATCGAGGCTCACGCGGCGGCCGCCTCGGATTCATCGTCATCGCCGGCGCTGTCGCCATCGACGGAAGCCTTCGCCAGCTTCCGAATCACCTTGAGGATCTCCTGCTCGACGATCCGTTCGCATGCATGGGCGTCGGCGGTCGTCGCGAGCACGCCGGCGATGCGGGGAGGAACGCTCCGCAGCGCTTCCATCGCGGTTCGCGCAAGCCCGAATATCGCGCGCTCGACGACGTCCCGCCGCACCAGTGCCTTCGCGGTCTCCGCCTGTTCGAGTTCGGCGGTCAGCGCCTTGGCGACTTTCTCGCGCCGCGCCGCTTCGTTGTAGCTCATGACGCCAGCGGCGGGAGCAGGCCCCGCGGCAGCGCCTTGTTCCGCGCGCGGATCGTCCTGGGCAGGCGCAGCCATGGTCTTCGGCGCGGAGCGGTCGCCGCCTCGGCCTGGGTCGCGGGTGGCTTCGATCAGCACCTTGGACTGCGCGACCACGATCAGGCCAGCGCTGTCCTTCACCAGGCGGTTTTGCCGATCGAGCTTGCTGACGTAGGAGTCGCTGACGCCGAGGTGCCGCGCGAAGTCGGCCTTGGTCATGAGATGTTGGTCCGTCATGCCATCACTCCGAACCGAAACGGGGCATTCCGAACCCATCCGAACCAAAGCCAAACCCCTGAACCTAGAGGCAAACTGCGCGCCGTAACACCCGCAAGGCCCGTTGCTGGGGAGGACCCAGCCGAACCCGAACCGCTGGGTAAGGTGGCGTGATTGAGGGTGGCCGGACCGGCGTGGCCCAACCGGCCCAACCCATGCCCGCGTAGGTTGGGACGCGCGATGCTTTGTGCCGCAACGCCTGTCCCAACCGGCCTAACCTGCCTAACCTGTTTACGCATATATAGAAGTGATGAGGCTTGTTCTCTCATGTGTACGCGCACGAAAAAGGTTGGGACGGTTGGGACATCGCTTGTCCCCCAACGTGTGGGAGGTTGGGCCGTGGGGTTGGGACAGGTTGGGCCGGTTGGGCCAGTCATGACGCACCACTCCCGTCGTCGTCCGCCTCGTCGTCGGGCCGGTACCACAGGTGCATGCGCTGCCCGCCCACGCGTGTGCGGAACTTGGGCCACCCGAAGCGCGTCATCACCGCAGCCACACGCATCTGCATCTGCCGATCCTGCCGTCCCACATCCACGTGCAGGGCGTACGTGAGGATGTCGGCGGTGCTGACCTCGAGCACCCTGCCTCGCTCCATCGGGTCCTCGCCCTTCTCGCAGCGGATGCGCCAGGCATAGTGGTCACGTGGGCCACCGCACAGCCAGCGAGCGATGGGTTCTTCCCATGAGTCAGCGGCGTATCGATCCTCCTGCTCCTCGGCAGCGCCCTCGGGCAGATCCCACCAGGACTCGCCACGCCGGTACCGGGCCACCGCCTCGGCCCATAGCTGGTCGCGCTGCGCTCGGATCTCCTCGACACGAACCACGCTGACGCGCACGGGCAGAAAGCGTCGTGCGCCGGTGGCATCGCGCAAGGGCTGGTCTTCGTTGGTGGTGCCGACGAACACACACTGCCGAGGGAAGGTGCGCGAATAGCGGCCATAGCTGGGCCGATAGGTGTCGGACGTGGCCGAGAGGGTCTGCTTGACCTTGTTGGCCTCGGACTTCGTGAACGACACCAACTCGCCGATCTCCACGCCCCACTTGCCTTGAAGGTCCTGGTAGAAGTCCTTCTCAGTGGGGCTGCGCTGGGCGTCCATGTACCAGCGATCGCCACCGAAGAGCATCTGCGTGACGCGGGTCTTGCCGGCGCCCTGCCTGCCCTCCAACACCAGCATGGTGTCGACCTTGCAGCCGGGCTGAAGGATGCGGGCCACGGCGCTGATCATGAAGATCAGGCCGACGCCCCGCGTGTAGGCCGAATCCACGGTGCCAAAGTATTCGGGGAACAGCGTGGGCACGCGCTCGACGCCATCCCACGTGAGCGAATCGAGGTACTCGCGCACAGGGTGATGGCGGTTCACGTTGGCTGTCGCCTCGACCGCTTCCATCACCATGCTCGACTTCGCACTCAGCTGGTACGTCTCGGGCTGTCCGATCCAGGCGGCAAGTTGTGTCGCGCCCGTTTCCAGCCACTCGCCAGCCTTGCCGCCACGCCAGGGCGGCGTGCGCGTGATGGTCACTTGGTTGGCGAACTCATCGAGCGCGAAGAGGCCAGCCAGATCCTCATCGTGTTCGAGGATCAGCATCAGGTTATGCAGGGTCGCCTTGCAGTCGCCCTCGCGCGAACGGAGCAAGCGCTGCCGCCAGTCGCCGCTGGCACGGTCGCCGCCCCCCGCTCCGCCCGAGCCGCCACGACCACCACCGTTGCCGCCCCCGCGCTTGTTGCGGCGATCGCCGAGCGGCACGACTACCTTTGCCGGATCGTTCATACCGCCACTCGCTCCGTCTGCTCGATCTCGATCGGGAGGACACGCGAGCGCGCCCAGGCAGCGATTTGCTTGGCCGTCCAACCGTCGCGCACGGCGTCGGCGATGTCCCACCCTTTCGGCTGGCCGGTCGGATCGACCATGCGCAGGCTCGCGCACCCTGCGCGGAACGCATGCTGCGCCACGCCTTCGTGAAGCGCGCCACTGCGATCTTCGTAGCCGAGCATGGCGTGCACACCCGGCTCATCGGCATCGCGCCACAGCACCACGTCGCGGCCCGCGAGGGGCGACCAGTCGACGTGGCGAATGCCATGGCTCCCGCCAGGCCAGGTGATGACGACGTACTGCGGCAGGAGTTCCGCCGCCACGTACTTGCACTTCTCGCCTTCGACGATGAGGACGGGAGCCGACGGGCGGTCCGCGAGTTCGTCGAGGCCGCACAGGGGCCGTGGGTCGGGGAACGGCTGGAGGCACCACTGGGATTCGCCGCGCGGGCCGATGCACCAGGTCACCGTGGGCGTGATCTTATCGCCCTTGATCGTCGTGCGCAGGACATACCCCATGATCGATCCGTTGGGCGCCCGATAGCCGTCGACGCGCTCCGGCACCAATCCGTCCCACCAGCGGCCCCGCTTGATGTTCCACACGCGACCCGCGACACCTACCACCCACGCCGGCGCTTCCTCCGGGATCGGATAGACCGGGACCCACACCTCGCCGACGGGGCGATCGAGCCGACGGGGCGCGGTGAAGGTGGCGCGCTTGGCGTCCTGACCCGCGTCGTGGCCGCCGAGCTTGTGGCAGGCCTCTACGAAGGTGTACTGGTTCTTCGACATCAGGAAGCTGATGGCATTGCCGTTCCAGCCGCAGCCGAAGCAATGCGCAAAGCCCTTGTCTGGCATCACGTAGAAGGATGGCGAACGCTCCACGTGGAACGGACAGAGACCGACCAACTCGGTGCCGCTCTTCCGAAGCTCGACGCCGTTGCGCTCGATGACGTCGATCAAGTCCACGCGGGCCAGGAGTTCCGCAACGTTGATCACGCGGCCTCCGCAGCACACGCCAGGTCGGCGCGAACGTCGGCGACGGTGCTGCCGCTGGCGTAGGTGCCGAGCAGATGCAGCGCGCATGAGGCGTCGAGCAGAAGGTCTTCCCGTCCGTCCCGCGTCACGATGGCGACCGTTCCGCACGGCCACCGATAGACGCGCACGCCGGTGCCGAGCGACGCCCGCTCCACGACGAAGTCAGCCACCTCGACCTCCAGCCGCCCCGGCCGGAAAACCCTTGCACCACGACCAATGCCTGCCGGCACCGGGCTCTTCCACGCCGCACGTGTCACGAGGCCACCTTCAAATCAAGACGCCCTTGCGGATTGCCCGGGCTGGTTTTCACAAACGCTTCGTGCTGCGCCATCGCCTCGGGCGAACAGCCGCGGGCAAGGAACAACGCGTATTCAGTTCTGGCGCGCTCCATCGCGGCCCGTTCGCCGGTGGTTATCGGCCTCTGCCGTTTCGTGCGGCGGGTGTGTGCCATGGCTTTGCCCCCTGCTCGAGCAAACGCTGGTGGTGAAGGCAATAGCGCGCCCCAAGGTCGCGGCGCACCTCGCTGATCGCTTCTTCGCAGTCCGGTGCGGTGCACTCGGGCGGCCCACGCTCTTTGGCCCGACGCGCGGCCAACGTGAGTTCCATGTCTTCCATCTGGCGCGCCTGGGCGCGATCTATCTGATCCACGATTACCCCTGCCCATCAGGCGCTTTCGGTACTTGAGCGCGCAACGCGTCCAGCAACTCACGGTCGGCCGTTGTCGCCGCCATCAGCGCCGCGTCGATCGCGGCGTACTCGTTCGGGGTGATGAGGTTGTCGACCAACGCCTGTTGCACGACAGACCACACGGCGCCACGGGTCGCCTGGCTCTGAAGCATCACCTGCATCAGCGAGGCGGCGGCGCCCTCCTGCCCTGCCGGTCGAAGCACGAAGCCGTGCTCCGCCGCCATGGCTTCGAGGATCGAGAAGTCGCCCGTCAAGCCCATGCCGAGGTTTGCTTCTTCCAGCGCGAGCTTGTGCGAAGCGTTGTTCGGGTTGACCTTGTTCCGCAGGACGGCGGCGTTCATACCCATGCGCGGCGCGAGTGCCTCGCTCCCGCCCGGGTAGTTGTGCACCATGCGGTAGGCGGCGTCGTCAACGTTCACGAGGCGCTCCCGCGAACGTAGAGCGCGCGTCGCGCGATCGCTACGCTGATTCCATGGACATCACGACGACCGAACAGGCATTGAAAGGCGGGCTTCCCCCGGTGGTACGCTGCGCGCGCCAACGAAACAGCGACGCACCGGGAGAAGCCCATGAAACAGCCAACAGAGGTTGTCGAGATCAAAGACCCGAGGGCCAAGATCACGTACAGGGTGGTGGCCTTTCGAACGCTGACCAGGGACGAGGCCGTCGCCGCGATCCAAGCGTTCAACGGGCAGAACAAGAGAAAAGCCACGAAAAATTCCACCGTGACTATCGTGACGACGATTGGTGCCGCCGACGTGTAGCTCATTTGGAGCCCCCGCCAGCAATGTCATCGCCATTGACGAAGGCTGACTCCTGCTCGGTCATCGAAGGGATCTCGCGAACGCCCGGGCCGCCCTCAGCTACCTCACGCTGCATGTCTCGCAGCACATGGCCGAAGACAAGTTCACTCGCCAACGTGACGGCCTTCGGGTCGCCGGCGAGCTCGGCCTTTCCCGGCTTCAGGAGCCAATTTCGGATGGCTACGCGCAGTTCCATATCAGACGATCCCCCTGGTCCGTCGAACGGCTTCTCGTTCATCACGTGGTTGCCCGAAGGCGAGTTCGCCCGGTTTCGGGAGATCTTCCCCGTTCGGTACCCGGCCACCTACGACGCATGGCGTCGCTGCACCGAGCAGGTCATCGAATTGGACGAAGCGTCGGGCATCGAGTGCGTCCGGGTGGAAGTTCACGCCGAGGGATTCCTCGCGTGGTGCCGAGCGCTGGGACGGGACGCCGACGGGAAAGCCCTGCTCGACTACACCGATCGCCTGGGGATCGCGGCGCGATGCCGGCGTGGGGACGGCTGACGTGGTCACCTTAGGCCGCCTCGCCCTTCGCAGGTTGCGTCGCGTCATCGTAAAGATCGGGGCGCACTTCCCGCCTCGTGACCGCTCCGGACGTCGCGTGCTCAATGCGCTTTGCCAACTTCGGGCCGGCCTTCCGGCCACGCCAGCCCGTGGCCACCTGCCAGAGGTAGTCGTCGTTGCAGCCAAGGGCCGCAACGAGTTCAGAGCGGCGGGACGAATCAGCGATGTAGGTTGCTAGGTCCATGAAGCCGAACTCTAGCTATTTGCTACCCCTGAATCAAGCTTTTTGTGAGGCGCTAAAAAGTAGCAGCTTGCTACCCTCCCCTCCCATGCGCACCATCGCCGAGGTCCATCGCTCGAACATCGCCCGGCTCATTGAGCAGGAAGCGGCGTCCCCGCAAGGTCCCCGCGGCGCTCAAACACGCATCGCCGAGAAGATCGGCAAGAGCCCGAAGCAAGTCAGCCAATGGCTTCGAGACCCGTCTTCGGATGCTTATCGCGGAATCGGTCCGAAGGTCGCGCGACAGATCGAAGAGGCGATGGGCCTTCCCGCTGGTTGGCTGGACGTCGATCACGGCCCGGTTTCATCGCGCGGCGCAGAGTCGAGCGCTCCTGACGGCGATCATACCCAATGGGTGGCGAACGGTACGGGCATCGTTGCAGTTCCACACGCCGCCGGCTTCGATAATGAGCCAGGCCCGGCGAACCTGATCTTCCCCCAAGCAATGCTGCGCGACCTCATGGAGGTCTACCACGCTCGCCGCTTGGGGTGGATAGTGAACCCGACGGACTCCATGGGGGAAGTAATTCCGCGTGGGATGTTCGTTTTTGTGGACACCGGCGTCCAATCAGTGCGCGGAAACGGCATATACGCGGTGCGCCTCTTCGGCAGCCCAAGTATCATGCGCGTCCAGGTAAGGGGCGAAGACTCACTGCGCGTTATGGGAAGCAATCGCTTCGACGACGCGATCGACCTCTTCGGGGAGCAGGTCAATTCACTTGAGGTCGGTGGCCTCGTTGTCGGATACGCGGACCGAATAAAGCTGATATAGCTCAAGGGGAACGCAGGGGAGCTGGGATGCAGTTAGTGCGTGGGACGTTGCTCGGAATCGCCTATGCCGTGGCCCTCTACGTTCTGAGAGATGCGTCGTCCGCCCATTGGTACCTTCCAGCGGGCCTGCGATTCGCGGCCCTTCTCGCGTTGCCTATGCGCTGGTGGCCATACCTTTACATGGGCGAGTGCGCGAGTCTTTTAGCCATCAGATTCCCGCTGATCCCCACCCGCGGGCTCGCATGGGTGCTTGTCTCCACCTTCACAGCCATGCCCCCTGTCGCTGCACTTGTGGCCCTCATCCGTAGGCGATCGGCGTTGCCGGTTGTAGCGACAGCGAAAGACGTGATCATCCTCCTGGTCGGTGCGTTATCCATGTCGACCATCACGACGCTCATCAACGCTCTGACGACCTACAGCCTCATGCATGGTCGTCCTACGAACCCTGTCGGCTACGTTCTGGGCATATGGGTGTTGGGCCAGTACCTCGGCATGCTGATCTTTGCGCCACTAGTCTTGCTTTGGCACAGCCGAAAGCCGAGACATGCTATGTCGCCGGCGCTTCGCTTGGAATCTCTCACGCTCGTCATGTGTGCGTGCTTCGCATTCTGGGTCTTCGAGATAGCACCTCAGGATCTACGCACCACGACGGCGCAACTTATCCGCGCCGGCCTAGGATTGGCTGCTCTCGCGCTCACATACCGGCATGGGTGGAGAGGCGCAGCGGTGGGAATAGTCGCCGCAAGCTTAGGCGTCGGGCTTAGCGCTGGTGCCGATTACGATCCAGCGACCCTCGCGTCGCAGGAGATGGTGGCGTTTGTCGCGAGCGCACTGCTCCTCTCAGGCGCGGCGATGACGTACAACTTCGAGGTGGCTATGGAGCGAGACGAAGCCTGGCGACACGCCCGAGAAGCTGGAAGGCGCGCGTGGGATGACAGCGAGGCACAGAACCTCGCGCACGTCGATCGGGCGGCAACGGTATACGCGGAGATCCTGCGCAACAGCGAGAACATCGTCGGCAACCTGCGTCACGCGAAGCGGTCAGAGGACATCATGCGCTTGACGGGGGACCTGCTTGCCTCGACGCGCTCGGCGGCCAACAGCCTGATGAATGAGATATACCCGGCAATCGTCTACAGCGCAGACGGCTTGTATGGTGCTCTGCGAGCGAAACGCTTTTCCTCCGGGGTCCGCTACCGCACGTCGCTTATGGGCGACGCCAACGCGCTTTCACGAAGTGCATCATTGACAGCGTATCGCGTTGCTACCGCCGCGCTGGACCACTTAGCTGCCATGGCACCCACGGAGATCCGCCTAAGAGTGCGAGTCGCTCGCATCAGAGGAGAAATGATCATCTATATCCGCGCAAAAGGCGACGCTACGGTCACACGGACGGCCTCGGATACGGCAGCGATTGCACGAATGCGCCGACGCGTCATGCTGCTTGGCGGCCTCATGCGAAACGAGAGCGGTAGCCTCGCAATCCTGCTTCCAGACTCAGGGGATGCCAGCTGTGACGCATCAGCCGCTAACGTGAGTAGAGCACAGGGCGCCGACGCTTTCGGCTAACTAAAGGGGGCACGGCCCCCTTTAGGATTTCCGGTTTATCTACTTGCAGGGTGCACGAACCATTCACCGGCCACGGTTTCGATCTCAGTAACGCCGTCGGCGTAGATGGTTGTCGCCCCGATGCTCGCTGGCCCGAACGTCACATGGCTTGCATCAACACCGAGAGGAAGCGCTATGTTGCCCACGACACTCACCGCGATCACTACGCGCACGACGCCGTCGCCGTCATTGACTTGAATGAATCGAACGCCCTGCCGGTCGTATGCGAACGCGTGCCATCCGGGAGCTATGCTCACATCCGGACGCGTCGGAGAAACTGCACCGAGGTCGTTACCAGACGCCGCCATAAACGTCTGACCGTCTTTAATCGGATCGGTGCCCGCCCCAGCCGCTGCCCGTGGGGTGACTGCCGTCTGACCATCCTTGATGGGATCTTCGCCGGGAGCCCCGAAAGCGCCCACGGCACCCGCAAAACCCATCGCCGAAATGGCGACGGCCACTGATATCTGCTTCATGCATATCCCTCGTTAGTGTGTGACGCGCCCGGAGACAAGCCGGCGCGGATTGATTCTACGGAAGGAGCCACCGCGACAGATGGCGAATATAAACGCCAACTGAACGGAATGTTCCCTTTACGGGTAGCATCTAGCTAGTCGTCTAGCATTTTGATACCGTGCCAGCACCTACCCGCTCTGGAGAGCGAAATGCTGGAACGCGAGATCACACATTTTGCCGGCCGTTTCCGCCGGTGCCGCTGCGGGAAGGAGCCGCGCCACGTGCGGTCCAGCGGCCGTAGCACGCGGGAGCCGGTGATCAGCCTGGCCGAAGCGCGGACCCAGCGCGACTCCACCCGCCACCGCCTGGAGTGCCCGTGCGGTGCCATCACCGCGCGGCATGCCAGCCTCGAACTGGCCGAGGCCCAGTGGGGAAGCGATTACGCCCAGCTTGCACTGCCCTCGCCTCCCGCTCGTCGGCGGAGGGCCTCGTGATGGATCGCTATCTCCCGGTCTCTTCGACCGCTGTTCACGCCAACGAGGCCGAGATCCTCGTTCGCACATCCCCGGCCCCACCGACAACCAGGGATCTGATCGAGCGCGACCGCTACGCGGTTTTCTCCGAATTCGGACCGCTCTGCCTGTACCTGTCGGCCGCCGCGGCGATCGAACTCGGCAACGCCCTCATCGAGGCAGGCCACCACTACCGGTCGCACGCCCACGCGTTCTTCGATGAAGGTGCTGAGCTAGCTAAAGGAGCGGCCGCATGAACGCGCTTCGCATCTTCGCCGCCTTGGGCGTGCTCGGCGCCCTCGGCCGCGCGGTGGGTCTCGTATGAACGCGCAGACGGCCAAGGGCCGCACCATCGGCATCGTCGAGTTCCCGCTGTCGGACCTCCTGACGCATCCCCGGAAGTACACCGCGATCATCGAGCGTCTGGCGATCGCACGCATGCAGGCCGACCTTACGCGGGATCGTGTGACGTACATCGTCTGGGACCCGTCTTTGAAGGCGGTCCACCAGTGCGACGTCACGCCCAGGTACGACGTCACCGTGTGGGACGGCCGCCTCGTGTTCTCTCCGTGCCAGACCGCCGACTCCGATGGGTCTTCCACCCACGCCTACCTCGCCGCCGCGTCGACCTAACGCGGCTCTTTTCAGCGCCCTGCACACGGCCCCCTTCCGTGGGCAAAGGGCTTACCCCTGGTTCGATGCCAGCAGGGCGCTGACCAGACCCCTCACCGCAGGAGCGATCCATGACACCAGCATCCTCGACACCCAGCCTTCTCGCCTGGTTCGAACGCTTCGGTTGGTGTGCCGGCGTGTTCATCGGCATGGCGATGCTTGCCCTCGCCGCCGACCTGGTCTCTCCCGCGTGACCCGTGTCATCCGCTGGTGGCTGTCCGCGCCGATGTCGGCGGGCTCAGCAACGGCAATCGTCATCGGCGTTTGGCTCGCCCTCGCCGCCCTTATCGCGATACCTGTCGCGATCCACTGAATCAGGAGATTTGCGTGAAAGAGCCCACCACCATCCAGCTGCTCGAAGATCTCGACGGCGGCGTGTTCGTCCAGCGCCTGGACGCTGCACTGAGGGCCGTGGCCCTCGGCGTCACGACCGAAGGCCGCGACGGCGAAGTGATCATCAAGATGAAGATCAAGCAGATCGGCTCCAGCAGCCAGGTCAACGCGGTCCATCAGATCAAGTACATCCAGCCCACAGCCAAGGGCCGCGTGGTGGAAGAAGCCACCACCAGCACTCCGCTGCACGTCGGCAAGGGTGGGCGCATGTCGCTGTTCCCCGACACGCAGCCCAGCTTGTTCGCGAACGAGCCGCGCACCGCGTCCGTCGACGACTGACCTGTCACCCACCAAGGAAACCGCACCATGGATCGTTCCGCCATCGAAGCTGTCAGCGAACTCGCCCTCCGAGCCGATAGCCATCGTTTCCCCGCAACCGCCATCCCGACCGTGATTCTTCAGACGGCCCAGGGCGAGCGCATCGTGTCGCTGGAGGACTTCGGCCTCGGGCGCTCTCGCTTCCGTGGCAACTACGCCACGACCAGCCTGTCGTCGTTCATCGGCCACGTCCTCGCAACCTCACCGAAGTCCGACGGGTTCATCGACCCTGCAAACATGCAGGCCGTCGTGTTCTTCAACCTGGGCACTCCGAACGCCCCGGGTCACGGTGACCACCGTGCCACTCTGTCGCTGAAGAAAACGGCCGCCTACGCCGCGCTGCTCGATGCCGCGAAGCGGAAGCACAACCAGCGCAGCCTCGCTGAATGGGTGGAGGACTGGCGGGAGTTCCTGACGCCGGTCCGCGATGGCAAGCCCAGCGCCGACACGATCGCAAAGGTCGTGGCGGCCATCCGCGACATCACCGTGAAGACCGCTCGCGAGGTGACGAAGGTCGAGCGCGACCTCGGCACGACCACGAGTGCCATGGCGAGCATTGACGCGCAAAGCCAGCACGTGCTGCCCGAGGGCTTCCTCTTCGAGGCCGAGCCGTACGCGGGCCTGCCCAAGCGCGTCTTCAACCTGCGCCTGGGCGCCGTTGCCGTGGACGACGCCAACCTCGCCCTCACGCTCCGCATCCAGCAGGCGGAGAGCGTCGACGAGCAGATCGCCGAGGACTTTGAAAAGGTGCTCCGCGAGGGCTTGTCCGAAGCGGTCTCGCTTTCGATTGGCAGCTTCACCCCGTAACCACCACCACGCCGCCGGCCATGCGCCGGCGGCAGGAGGAACCATGTCCACGCGACCGTCCGGCCACATCGCCGGAAACCTCGATTTCCTTGCGATCGCCATGCACCGCCGGATCACGCATTCGTCTCGCGGCGAGGTGCATGTGGCGTGGGTGACCGACGACGGCTGCGTGTTCATGGCCTCAGCCACCAGCGCCGCCGCGAAGGCGGTCACGGCCCACGCGCCGGAACTGGTCTTCCAGCGGTACCGAAAGATCCCCGGCTTCGGCCGCCCCGAGATTCTCGATGACTTGGCCGAAGCGCGGCAGGCGTATGCACGCCGCTCGCTGCATGCGGCCGAAGGAGATGTACTTCATGGCTGACGGTAGCCACCATTCCGGCTTTCTCGACTTCGGCAAGGAACTCGTCGTCGACCTGTTCGCGGGCGGCGGCGGTGCCAGTCTCGGCATCGCCCGCGCTTACCGCGAACCCGATATTGCGATTAACCACAACCCGGTGGCGGTGGCTGTCCACCGCGCGAACCACCCGCACACGAAGCACTTCATAAGCGACGTGTTCGAGGTCGATCCTCTGGAGGCGACCGGTGGACGCCCCGTGGGTGTGCTGTGGGCATCTCCCGACTGCCGTCATCACAGCAAGGCCAAAGGCGGGAAGCCACGCAGCAAACGCGTGCGCGGCTTGGCATGGGTCGTCGTGAAATGGGCGTCGGTGGTGAAGCCACGGCTCATCCACCTCGAGAACGTGGAAGAATTTGCCGATTGGGGGCCGCTGGACGCCAGCGGGCAGCCGGACCGTGCACGCAAGGGCGCGACCTTCAGGAAGTGGGTGCGCGAACTCGAACGGCTAGGCTACCAAGTCGACTGGCGGGAGCGTATCGCCGCGAACTCGGGCACGCCCACCATCCGCAAGCGCCTCTACATCATCGCCCGGTGTGACGGGCGACCCATCGTCTGGCCGCAAGGCGAATACGCGAAAGTCCCGACCGGCAAGTTGAAGCCGTGGCGGACGGCGGCCGAGCATTGCATCGACTGGACGATTCCGGGGAAAACGATCTTCGGCCGCAAGAAGCCGCTGGCTAAGAACACCCGTCGTCGCATCGCCCGGGGTCTGTGGAAGTTCACGATCAACACGCCAACGCCGTTCCTGGTACCGCTGCGCGGCACCTCGCCAAGCCACCACAGCGTGCATGCCGTTGACGCGCCTCTGTCGACTGTGAGCGGACAGGGAACCCACCACGCGCTCGTCGCAACGCATTTGACCGAGTTCGCCAACGCCAGCAGTCAGAGGTCGTTCTCCGCCGAGGAACCGCTTCGCACCCAGTGCGCGCAGGTGAAGGGCGGGCACTTCGCCATGGTCGGCGCCCACGTCACGAAGTTCCGTGCGAACAGCACCGGCAGCGCGATCGAAGGGCCGCTGCACACGGTCACGGCCGGCGGCGACATGGCACGTCCGGCCGGTGCCGCTCACGCTATGGGCTTGGTCGCCGGCAGCCTCGTACAGATAGGCTGGGGCGAGCGTGCGGGTCAGGCGCCCAGGGCGCTCGACCCCGGCGCACCGCTCGGGACCGTCGTGGCCGGCGGCGTCAAGCAGGCGGCCGTCAGCGCCCATTTGACGCACCTGACGCACCATGGCGACAGGTCCGGGTATGCCGCGACTGACGCCTTCCGGACAGTCACCGGCGCCAACCGTGGCGAGCAGGCGCTCGTGTCGGTCTTCCTCGAACAGGCGAACGGCGGGTTCTACGATGGCGCCGGCCGTGATTGCCGCGACCCGCTCTCGACAATCACGACCAGTGGCGCGCAGCAGCGGCTCGTCACTGCTTGCTTGGTGAAGTATTACAGCTGCGGCGGGCAATGGCAGGGTGCCGAAGAGCCGATGCATACGGTGCCGACAAAGGATCGCATCGGCGTCGTTCAGACCATTCAGATGCCTGGTGATGCCCTATCGCCTGAGCAACTGGAAGGCGCCCGACGCGTCGCCGCGTTCCTCCACGAGGAACTCCCCGAGCACTTCCCCGAGCCGTTCGACGTGTTGCTCATGGGCGATTACGTGATGACGGACATCACCCTGCGCATGCTCGTGCCGCGCGAATTGGCACGCGCACAAGGGTTCCCCGATGACTACTACCTTGAATGGGGCCTGTTCGAAGCCGAACCCGGTTCTGGCCGTTGGATCTGGCTGCCCATATCGAAGACCGACCAGGTAAAGCTGATCGGCAACAGCGTGTGCCCGCAGGAGGCCGAAATCCTGATCGCGGCAAACGCTGCGGACCTCATTGATCTCTACAGCCGCCAGGAGGCTGCATGACCCCTACCATTTGCATCTATCACGGTAATTGCGCCGATGGGTTCACCGCCGCGTGGGTCGTGCGGAAAGCTCTTGGCGCAGAGGTTCAATTCCACGCCGGCAAGTACGGCGCGGCACCACCCGACGTAACCGGGCACGTCGTCTATATCGTCGATTTCAGTTACCCCCGGGACGTCCTCGAGGCGATGTCGGCGGTGGCCGCGCAGATCGTCATCCTCGATCACCACAAGACGGCGCGGGATGCGCTTGAAGACCTCGCCCTGGGCAATGTGATTGTGAAGTTCGACATGGACCGCAGTGGTGCGCGTATCGCGTGGGACTACTTCTTTCCGCACGACGAGCCGCCGCGCCTGCTCCAGCACGTGGAAGATCGTGACCTCTGGCGGTTCGAACTCGACGGCACGCGCGAGGTGCAGTCGGCACTCTTCAGTTACCCCTACGACTTCGACGTATGGGACCGCCTGATGACGTCGCCGCAGGCGATCGAGACGCTCTACCACGATGGCGTCGCGATCGAACGCAAGCATCAGAAGGACGTGGCGGAACTCGTCGGGGCCTTCCGCCGGCGCATGGTGATCGGCGGCCACGACGTCCCGGTTGCGAACCTGCCCTACACGCTGACCAGCGATGCGGGCGGGCTCATGGCCCAGGGTGAGCCGTTCGCGGCGTGCTACTGGGATACCGCGTCGGGCCGTACGTTCAGCCTTCGCAGCTGCGAGGGTGGCCTCGATGTCGCCCTTATCGCGCAGCAGTACGGCGGCGGAGGCCACCGGGGCGCCGCCGGCTTCCGCGTGCCCTACGGCCATGTACTCGCTGGTGGAACGGAGGGGTGCTGATCATGGACACCCCGATTCGTAAGCTGTTCGACCCGGCCGTTATGCCTCCACGTGGCGAGGACGGGATGTGTTGCCACCCCGACCTCCAGAGCGACCGCTGGAACATGGACGACAACGAGGAGGCCTTTGACCGCGCAAAATTCGCGGCGGCGGGCTACGAGATCACGTTCGTCTGGTTCGAAACCGACGGAACCGAGGAAGAGCACGAACGCTTCATGGACGACGGCTGCGACGTGTCGTTCTGGACGCCCACCCCACCCGCCGGTGAGGGCTGGTTGTTCTGTGGCATCTGGGACACCGAGGACATGCCCGTGGCGTTCTACGTGCGTGAAATGGTGACCGCATGATTGCCACGCTCTGGACGGCCTTGAGACTCAAGGCATGGGCATGGGTCCTTCGCCGCGCGCTGGTGGTCATGGCCCGCCGCCCCGACTTCGTTGTCGGCGGCCAGGATCGGCCCTACCTCCTCCGGTGGTGGGTCATTCCCCGCAACCGGTTCTTCAACGTCTACCTGCACCAATTCCACCGCTCGGACGATGACCGCGCGCTGCACGACCACCCGTGGTGGAACGTGAGCATCGTGCTCGTCGGGCAGTACCTCGAACACCGAATCCATGCCGGTGGCGTCCATACGCAAACGCTACGCGAAGCGGGATCGATCGTCGGGCGTATGCCGCGCACTGCGCATCGGATCGAACTGTTCGACGGACAGACCTGCACGACCCTCTTCATCACCGGGCCGCGCTTGCGCGAGTGGGGCTTCCACTGCGCACGAGGCTGGGTGCCGTGGCAGAAGTTCACCGACTCCAAGGACCCCGGGGCCATCGGCGCGGGGTGCGAAGCGGTAGCGGAGGAAGCAAAGGCATGAACACCGAATCCAGCACTTGCCGCGCGGTCTATGCCGTTGTCCATGATGGCGTTTCCGACAGCGGGCATCAGCTTTACACCATTCATGAGGACCGCGTGCCCAACGCGGATAACTGGAAGCTGTTCGTGTCCCAGGCTACCGAACATCTGAAGGCCGCCGCGGATTCGCAGGTGGTGCCATTGCCCGTTATCGCGTCAGGTGGGCTAATGGGCAAGGACTACGCGAACGGCTGGAACGACTGTCGCGATGAAATCCTCTCCAATCTTAGTGACGCGGTGAACGCGAGCCCGGCTGTCGCCACGGCTGGGGATGGGGTGACGGAGCGAGTCGAAGCGGGCATCGCGGCGGCTGCACGGTATACGAAGGACAACGGCTACGAACACTTCACCACGGGCGCCATCGACGCCGCCGTGCGCGAAGCCCTCGCCTCGCCTAGCGCACCGCGAGTCGGGGTGCCGGAAGGCTTGCTCGACCGCGTTCGGTCAGCCGAGCAGCGCATTGCTGACGGCCACAGCATTCGCCGCGTACCGGCTGATCCCTCCGACCCGGACCTCGTGCTGGCAGAAGTGCGCATGTTCCTGGAGGGCAACGCAGAGCCATTCTGGATCACCCCTGCGCCGGAGGTACAGTCGTGAAGACGATCGCCCAAGCGCTCTTGCTCACGCTCATCACGGCGACGTTCCTAGGTCTAGCAGCGTTGTGGCTGGTCGGCCCGGCGTACCTCATTTCGCTTGGCCGGTGGTGGAGCATCCCGCTGGGCGTTTTCGGCTACCTATTCCCGATCGCCTTAATCGTCGTGACGTGCGTCAATCACTCGAATAAGACAGTGGACCCGGAGGTGCGCAATGGCTGACCGCGATCCCCGTACCGAGCCATCAGCGGGCGACATCGTCACTAACGGCACGCAGACCTTCTACGTCACCCGCGTCGAAGCCGGCGAGGTGTTCTACACCGAGGATCATCCGCCTTTGCCCAAGCTTTCCGTCGACATCGACGAATGGCGCGCATTTTCCCGCACCGACACCGTGATCAGCGGGGCTAAAGTACCATGATCGCGCTATGCACTCAGGATGCCATCCACCAGCATCGTCGCGATGAGCACGCTCGCCGTGTATTGCGCAATCGCCTCCAGCACGCGCACATCCGCCTGCGGATCGTCCGGAATTCTATAAGGGCCTCCAGCCCAGAGTTGACGCGCGGTGCTCTGCTCGCCATCAACGCGTTGCCACGCGATGACCGCTCGTTGCAGCGCGAGTCCCGCACCGCCAAGATGCCGAAAGTTGCCTACGAGCGCCAGAATGTCGCCTGGCACTGCGTAGCCATCCGCCTGATCGGACAGGTTGGAGATGAGCACCCAATCGCCCATCCCATCGGGGTCATCAAGCAGGGTCTGCCAGCTTTTTGCCCTTGCATTCCATTCGTGAATGCTTCTGGAAATCATCATGGCGTGGTCACGAGCAAGGACCCGCGCCTCCATGTCCCGGCGCCTGCTCTCGTGACTCATTTGCCAGGTGGCGATCAGGCCTGTGGCAGCAATGGCAAGGATCGCCCCGACAGCTTGCACCCACGCAGGCGCATTCGGAGACCAAAGCCATCCCGGCAGCCTCACCGACAGGGCCACTACAGCGCCCAGAATTCCAGCGATGGCAAGGGCAATCGCCCGCTCAATCCAGGAACCTTCCATGCGTGAACTCCCCCTCCTGATGAATGGCGCCATGGTAGCGGCCTTGCGCCTTCAGCGCTCCGCACGGAACTGCTCCCAGAACTGCCGCGTGGCAGATGCCCAGGCATCGCCCGCGTTCGCGAAGGGGCCGATGGAACGGGCGGCCACTGCTTCTGCCTCGCTCACCGCCTCGTCGAGGGCGATCAGATCGGCGAAGAAGGACTTGCCGAAAATCGTTACCGTCTGCCTCACACGTGGAATTAGGTACTCGCCCTCGATTTCGTCTGCGTCACTCACCGCGACGATGCCGCTGTCTAACGCGGTGCAGGGCCGCGTGCTTGCCGCGCTCGTGCCTGGTCCGCCACCGAACGATGACCCAGCCGATTGCGCCGAGCAACAGAACGGTGACCATCACGATGCCAAACACCAGATTGGCGTTCTGCCCGAGCGCATAGCTTTCCGGGCTGGACGGTCGCGGAAAGAGGCCTATCACCATGCGTGAGCTACCCATCCTTTTCAGTGCACCGATGGTGCGCGCCATCCTTGAAGGCCGCAAGACCGTGACCCGCCGCGTCGTCAAGCCACTTCCGGGGCGGACGATCGAGAACTTAGCTCTCGTCGGCGGGGATGTCGACGCGGCTGCCTATAGCGGCCGACACAATGACCCGGCTTCATGGGGTTACCCCTGCGCCGACGATGGCGTCGACATGAGCCTCGGCGGCTGGACGAGCCTCCTCGCGCGTTACCGGGTTGGTGATCGGCTTTGGGTGCGCGAGACGTGGGCGTGTCCTCCGGACTGTGATGACCTGCCGCCTTTGGCTTGCGTTGACGAAAGCCTTTGGTGGAAGGCCTCAATTCCGACGTACCCACAGGGATACGCGGCGTGCCATGGCAAGTGGCGGGCGAGCATCCACATGCCGAAGTGGGCGGCCCGCATATGGCTGGAGGTGACCGACGTTCGCATCGAGCGACTCAACGACATCTCGGAGTCGCAGGCACTTCGCGAGGGCCTCGTGCAATTGCCCGCCTCTGGCCGCTTCGCGATCAACGCCGGGGACCAGTATTTCGGCGGCGCCTCCCACAGCTACGCCGAGGTGTTCTCGTGGCTATGGGACAGCCTAGCTAAGGCAGGTGCGCGCTGGTCCGACAACCCTTGGGTTTGGGTCGTGGAATTTCGCCGCACCGAGGCGCGCCATGGCTAGAACCGAAGACATGTTCGCCGCCCTGAAGCCGCCGCGCGCGAAGCCGCGCGTGCTTATGCATCACGACGACATTGGCATCGGCACCTACGGCTATCTGGTCACCTTCGTTTGCCGCAAATGCGGTGCGGCTTCGGAACTGATGCATTGCGACACGCCTACAGACATTAACCGCGGGATGCCATGCCCGTACTGCAATGAAAACGAGGAGGTGCCTCATGGGCGCAGCTGAAAACATCCCGTTCGAGGAACGGGCGCTCAATGCCGACGAAGTCGGCGTGCTACTGGGGTGCAGCGGGCGCCAGGTGCTTGAACGCATCGCCTGCAAGCCGGGATTCCCTGCCCGCCTGTCGGTACGTCCCGCCTCGTGGATCGCTCGCGAGATCCTCGAATGGCGTGACGCTAATCGAGTTGGTCCGCGAGCTCGTCGGCGGTAGTCTGGTAGTAGATCATCAGCGACCGGAGATCCCGGTGCCCGATCATCCGGGCGAGCTCCATGACGTCGAGCTTCTTCGACAGCCGCCAGATGGCTTCGGCCCGGCTGTCGTGGAAGTGCAGGTTCTCCACGTTCGCGCGATCGCGGGCCTTGCGAAACAGAGCATCACGAAGCGCGTCATTCAGGCCGAACACGCTCGGGCCATCCTTGGGGAGCAGCGTGAGAATCTCACGGGCGCGCTTCGATAGCGGCACCTCGCGCTCGTCCCCATTCTTCGTATCCGGCAAGCGCACAGACTTCGCCCGGACGTTCGGCCAATCCAGCCCGACGATCTCGCACGATCGCATGGCAGTTTCCAGGGCGAAGTGGAAGGCCAATGCGACGCGCTGGCTGGCGTTCGCAGGGGCACCCCCGTCGTACCCCAACGCCATGGTCACTCGCTCGATCTCGTCGGCCCACACGCGGCGCTTGCGGCTCGGTGGCGGCGGTGGCCGGCGAACATCGTCCAGGGGGTTGATCCGCAGCCAGCGCCACTCGCGCCGGGCGATGTCGAAGACCGAACGAAGGAGAGCGATCTCCCGCCGGACGGTGGCCGGTGACACCACCTTCAGCCGCGCGTCGCGCCATTCAGCCATGACGCAGGCGTCGAGGTCAGCCATCTTGCGTTTCGCCAGAGCGCTACGGCCCATGGCCTTGCAACGGGCGACCTCCCACCGTTCGCCCTTGCGAGAGGGAGCGACCTCAGCAGCCCAGCGATCGAGGGCATCCTTGACGGTCTTGTCGGGGAGTTTCTTGCCAGTGAGTTCGGCCTCACGCTGAAGCGCCCAGGCGGCGGCCTCCGCTTTCGTTCGGTGCGTTTTCGCGTCGCGCTCGCCGTTCTTGTAGACCTCGGCGAACCAGGTCTTACCACGCCGTCGTATCGATGCCATGGGCGGCATGCTGACGTAATTCTTGACGTAATAGCAGCGTGGACACGGCGGTTTTCAGCGGGAAGGCTGTCTCCGCGAACCGCGATCAAGTTGTTGATTCACGAGGCATAAGTACCCATTGCGGGACCATGCGGGCAAGAGCGAAATTTAGCCGAGATTCATCTCTTGGGCACCAATTATAGACGAAGCCCCGCAGCGATGCGGGGCTTCGTTGTTTCCGGGGTTCAGAAACGATGCGCGATGTTCTCGGCGTCTCTCAAGAACCGGCAGCCTCTCTCACCAAAAGCACGGTCTTGCCGCGCCGCGCACGGCTTTCCGCTTCCTCGAACGCCTTGCGCGCATCGGATAACGGATAGGTGCGGTCGATCTGCACGGCGATGCGGCCATCGGCCACCCGCGCGACGATCTCGCCCAATTGCATGGGATCGGGTTTGACGATGAACCAGTGAGCCTCGATCCCCAGGGCCGCGGCGCGTTCCGGCGATGGCGCGTCTTCCGCCTCACCGGAGATCGTGACCAGCCGGCCGCCCCGGCCGAGGAACGACCAGCTCCGTTCGAGCAAGTCATGACCCACCGTGTCGAATACGACATCCACCGGCCCCGCGACATCCTCGAAACGTTCCGACGCCGTATCGATCGCATGGTCGGCACCAAGCTTCCTGCAAAGTGCCACGGCGTCGTGGCCGCGCGCGGTGGCGACCACGCGCGCACCGGCGTCCTTCGCTATCTGGATCGCGAACGTACCCACCGCCCCCGCACCACCATGGATGAGTACCGTTTCGCCTTTCTTCAAACGGGCGAAGTCGAACAGCGCCTGCCATGCCGTCAGCGCGCCGATGGGGAGCGTGCACGCATCGACGGCGCTCACGTTGTCGGGCAGATGTGTCATTTCACCGGGCAGCACGCTGGCCTGTTCCGCCGCCGCGCCGTTTCGCCAGAAGTCGACCAGGCCCACCACCCTGTCTCCCGTCGAAAAACCGGATGTGGCCGATCCGGCGACAGCGACGCGGCCGGCGAATTCGTGACCGATGATGACGGGCGACGCACGCTGCGACCCGTCAGGCAGGGGCAGTGTTCCGTTCGTCGCCCATGTCGGCTCCGCGAACGTGAGGCCCACCGCTTCCACGTCGACCACGATGCGATCGTCCTGCGGCACCGGTGCATCCGTGTCGCCCACGCTGACCGAAAGGTCGCCGCTTCGGGGGTTGGTGATCCGTGCCGCTTTCATGATGTGCCCCGCTTGCCCGCATCGGCAGGCGGCTCCACGTCACCTGACGAGGCCCCGCGTCGTCGCCGCAACTCCGTGACCGGCAGTCCATGCCAACCCCAGTTCTCCAGTTCGACCTCTTCGATGATGACGAAGGTGCTATCCATCGGCTTGCCCATCACCTCGAGCAGAAGCCGGCTGACGCCTTCGATGAGGGCCGCCTTCTGTTCGGGCGTCGTGCTCGTGGCGCCCGGCGCCGTACCCTCGCGTGTCACCTGGATCGTTACGATCGGCATCGTTTTCCCTCCTACCAGTGCCCGGCATGCTGTCCGCCATCGACGTGCAGGGTTTCTCCCGTCACGAAGTGCGCGCGTTCGAGATAGAGGATAGCCTCGACGACGTCCTCGATCTCGCCGAGGCGCCCCATTGGGTGGAGTCCCGCGAGGAAATCCAGTGTTTCCGGTGCATGCATGGGCGTGCGGACGACGCCCGGCGCGACGGCGTTCACACGCACGCCCTTCTTCGCGTACTCGATAGCCAGCGAACGCGTGATCGCGTCCAGCCCGCCTTTCGTCAGCGAGGCGAGCCCGGCCGCGACTTCAACCAACGGCTGGTCGACCAGGGTGGTGGTGATCTGGACGATGTGCCCGTAACCCTGCATGAGCATCTGCTGGGCGACGAACTGGGTGACGTGGAAAAAGCCGCCCAGGTTCACGTCGACGATCTGGCGGAAGTCTTCTTCCGTGTATTCGATAAAGGGCTTGCCGACGAAGATGCCCGCGTTGTTGATGAGCGTGTCGATGCGGCCGAAACGCTCGACCGCCGTCGTGGCGACTTCGGCCGCCACGTTGCGGTCGCCTATATCGCCGGCGACCGTGACCACCTCTTCCCGGTCGGATGGCCGGATGTTCCGGGAATTCGCGACCACCGCGTAACCGAGGCCGCGATAGGCACTCACGATGCCGGCACCGATGCCTTGCGAGGCCCCCGTGACGATGGCGACTTTCCTGTTCATGGTCCGGACCTCGGCGAAGCGCGAACCCCTTCAGCCTAGCGCGGCCTCCCGCCCCGTCGATTGGCGAAACCTGTGGCGGCGGGGTCCGTTCGCGCAAGCGGCGGGGAATTCCCCGCCGCCGGACGGCTTTCGCCTCTACAGCCCCTGTCGAAGCACTTCGACGCGCCAGCGCTGGTCGTCGCTGACCCTTACGAACGAAGCCCATTCCGGACCGATTTCCACCGGTCGGCTGCCCAGCGGCGCGGGCTGGACATCGATGCCCGGACGCGGTGAATTGGGATAGTTCGTCCACGGTTCGAGCGGAGAACCATAAGGATTCACCGGATAATCCTGGAAGCGTCCCGCCGGTGCGTGATAGCGCACCGCACCGCCTTCGACATGGAGACGGTAGTTGCCGTGGTCCACCAGCGAGTGGAGGCGATCGGCCCGCCATTGCCATTGCTTTTCGTAGGTGATGTTTTCGCAGGTATCCGTGATCACGCTCCGGGTGGTGGGCTGTACGGACAGGCAGCGGAGCGAGCCCCGGTTGACGTAGCGGCTGGACGCATCCAATCCCCACATCTGTCGCCGGTCGGCCGCGTTGCAGGTAGCCAGGCCCACGCTACCCTGGTTATCGCGCAGGCAAGCACCCGAACCGGTGCCACTGCGGATCAGTACCGTGATCTCCGCGGAAAGGTACGGGTCGGACATGTCCAGCACGAAGTCGGCGAGCACGGACCGTGTATCCACACCCTTCTCGTGGCGGATATCGGTACGCTGCCACCACCACTCTTTCCGGTCGAGGTCGTAGCCTCCGGAGACGGTCACCTTGGCCATGCCCTCGTAGTCGCCGGGGAGCTTCCATTCCGATAGCGTGTTGAAGGCCGCCGCACGCATCATGGGCGTCATCTTTTCCTCGGTCAGCTGGGGCATGCCGGCACCCCAACGCTTGATGAGGACATTCTCCAATTTTGGCGCGATCAAGGCTTCCCATGACACCGACCCGGGTCCACTGGGAGCGGCCAGCATCGAGTAATCGTGAAACGTCATGCTGAGGCTCGTTTGCCACTTGTGCTCATAACCGAAGGAAAGATTGAACGGGACCTTCGAAGCGAGCACGTCATCGGGCTTGCCTGTCGAACTCAGCTCCGTGCCGGTGGAACCGCCGACGGTGAAACCGCGACTTTCCGTGTCGACCTGCGTGTATTCGGTGCGGCCGTCCGTCACGGGAAAATGATCCATGTAGGTCGGCGTGGCACCATCCATGACCAAGCTGTGCTGAAGGCGGTATTTCAACGGCAGGTAGGCCCCCCACAGGTTCTTCCCAGTCCGGCCGCCATCGACGATACCCGCGCGTTTCGGCTTGATCGAAACCTTCGATGTGAGGGTGACGAGCTTGGCATCGGTCGAGCGGGTACGGCTACGCATCACGTCGATGCCGGTCACGCCCAGTATCTCGCCCGAGGAATCGACGAAGTTGACGTCGAAATGTCGCGCGGGCAGTACCGCCGCACCCTCGACCGCGTCCAACGCCGACAAGCGGTACTGTCCGCCCTCGACCGGATCGGGCCGCTGCGACACACGGGTCATCATCGCCGACAGAAGATCCGCCACGTCCGCCACCTGCCCTTCTGGCGCGGCGAATACCTCCACCCCTCCATCCGCGTTCCGGCGGAACAAGGCGTCACCGCCGGTCGGTGCGATGCCGAACAGCGGCGTGACCAGGGAAGGAGTCGCTGGCGCCTGCTCGTCGCGCTGCAACAGGACGGGGACGCCAGCATCGAACAATCGCTTCAACGACGCGGCCTGGTCCCCGGCGAGTGGAAGGACATCCGTGCCCAGGATGGCCAGGACGTCGCCGGGCGGCAGGGACGACAACCAGTCGATATCGTCCGGTAGAAGGCCGGCGGCGGACATCGTCGCCGCGCCCCGGTTGTCCGGCCGCGAAGGGCCGGCTGGCGAACCGAAAACCAGCAGCGTGGCTGGCGGTGACAAGGCGACACTTCCGCCCGTGTCCTTGGTGGCGGAGGTGGCAAGCCGGTTCGAGACCTTCGTCAGGTCGGATGCGACCGAGGGAAACGTCAGGCCGAAACCGATGGCCAGCGTGAGGGAACGGATAGCAAGAGTGGGGATTCTCATGGGGGACCTCCTTGTGCGTAGTCCGGTTTCGACGTTAGTCCCGTCTGGCGGCCGTCCAGTGAGAGCATTCTCACTCCAGGCCACCCGACCAACAGGAAGAAACGCGCACTTACCCACCGTTGTCTCCACGATGAGCGAAGATAGCGACACGGCTACGCCGCGACGGCAGGCACTTCCGTGCGAATCGCCGCCGAAACCGACAGGAACACCGGGCACCGCCTACGCCGGCCCGGGATGCCTGCCCGTTTCCTCCCCGCCTCATCCACCGGCAGCCCCTCTTCCGGCCCTCCACCCCTGTATAATCGGCCAGGTAATGCACGGTGGGAGAAGCGGAAGGACCCGCTGCCGAAGGCGCAACGCCCGTAATCGCTCAGGCCCCAAAACCACCGCGCGGTCATCACTCTGGAGAGACCGGTTCGATCCGGCGCCGAAGGTGCAAGAGGCTCCCGCCTCCAAACTCTCAGGCAAAAGGACAGAGGGGCGCCCCACGTGCCGGCACGGCGCGGTATTTCGGATGCCTCCAAGCCCATGAGCCATAAAACCTCTCCTTCGCTGCGCGACCTCGAGAACCACGGCGCCTTCATCGAGCGCCACATCGGCCCCAACGACACCGAGATCGCCGAGATGCTGCGCGTGGTCGGCCACGACACGCTCGACACGCTCACCGACGCCATCGTCCCCGGCTCGATCAAATCTCCCGCTCCGCTCGCCCTGCCCGCCGCGGTCACCGAGGAAGAGGCACTGGCGAAGATCCGCGCGATCGCCGACCGCAACACCGTCTTCCGCAGCTTCATCGGCCAGGGCTACTACGGCACGCTCACGCCGAACGTGATCCTGCGCAACGTGCTGGAGAACCCGGCGTGGTACACGGCGTACACGCCGTACCAGGCGGAAATCTCGCAGGGCCGCATGGAGGCCCTGATCAACTTCCAGACGATGGTCGCCGACCTCACCGGCATGGACATCTCGAACGCGTCCCTGCTCGACGAAGGCACCGCCGCGGCCGAGGCCATGGCGCTGGCCAAGCGCTCGGCCAAGTCGAAGTCGAACGTGTTCTTCGTGTCCAGGGACGTGCATCCGCAGACGCTCGAAGTGCTGCGCACCCGTGCCGACGGCATCGGCATCGAACTGCACGTGGGCGACGACAGCGAAGGCGCCACGGTGGACAGCTTCGGCGTGCTGCTGCAGTACCCGAACACCTTCGGCCGCATCAACGACTACAAGGCCCTGGCCGACGCGACGCACGCGCGTGGCGGCGTCGTCTGCGTCGCCACCGACCTGCTCGCGCTCACCCTGATCGCCGCGCCGGGCAGCTGGGGCGCGGACATCGTGGTGGGCAACACGCAGCGCTTCGGCGTGCCTTATGGCTTTGGTGGCCCGCACGCGGCCTACCTCGCCTGCCGTGACGCCTATAAGCGCTCGATGCCGGGCCGCCTGATCGGCGTCTCCGTGGATACCGAGGGCAAGCCGGCCTACCGTCTCACCTTGCAGACGCGCGAGCAGCACATCCGTCGCGAGAAGGCCACGTCCAACATCTGCACCGCGCAGGTGCTGCTCGCCGTGATGGCCAGCATGTACGCCGTGTACCACGGTCCGGAGGGCCTGGTCCGCATCGCGCGCCGCACGCACCGCCTCGCGGCGATCCTCGCCGTCGCGTTGCGCAAGGCCGGTGTCGCCGTCGGCGACGACTTCTTCGACACGCTGCACATCACCGGCGTGGACGCCAAGGCGATCCACGCGAAGGCCGCGGCCGCGGGCATCAACCTGCGCGCCATCGACGCGTCGAGCGTCGGCATCAGCCTCGACGAGACCACCACGCGTGCCGATGTCGTCGCGCTCGCCGGTGTCTTCGGCGCCAGCCTCGGCGACATCGACGCGCTCGACGCCGAAGTCCACGACGCCCTGCCGAAGGCCCTGCTGCGTGACGTCGACTTCCTCCAGCATCCGGTCTTCAATACGCACCACAGCGAACACGAACTGCTGCGTTACCTGCGTGGCCTGGCCGACAAGGATCTCGCGCTCGACCGCACGATGATCCCGCTGGGCTCGTGCACCATGAAGCTCAACGCCACTGCCGAGATGATCCCGGTGACGTGGCCCGAGTTCGCGAACATCCATCCGCTGGCCCCGGCCGACCAGGCGCAGGGCTACAAGCAGCTGATCGACGAACTGGAAGCGATGCTGGTGGAGTGCACCGGCTACGATGCCGTCAGCCTGCAGCCGAACTCCGGTGCACAGGGCGAATACGCCGGCCTGCTCGCCATCCGCGCCTACCATCGCTCGCGCGGTGAAGGCCATCGCGACATCTGCCTCATTCCGGAATCGGCGCACGGCACCAATCCGGCGTCGGCCCAGATGTGCGGCATGACCGTCGTGGTCACCCGCTGCGACGCGAACGGCAACGTCGACGTCGACGACATCCGCGAGAAGGCCGAGAAGTACGCCGACCGCCTCGCCGCGATCATGATCACCTACCCCTCCACGCACGGTGTGTTCGAGGAAGACGTGGTCGCCATCTGCGAAGCCGTGCACAAGCATGGTGGCCAGGTCTACACCGATGGCGCCAACATGAACGCCCTGGTCGGCGTGGCCAAGCCGGGCAAGTGGGGTTCGGACGTCTCGCACCTCAACCTGCACAAGACCTTCTGCATCCCCCACGGCGGTGGCGGCCCGGGCGTCGGCCCGTGCGCGGTCAAGTCGCATCTCGCCCCGTTCCTTCCGCGCGCCTTCGGCGGCGAGGGTGATGTCGGCATGGTCAGCGCGGCCACGTTCGGTTCCGCGTCGATCCTTCCGATCTCCTGGATGTACATCACGCTGATGGGCACGGAAGGCCTGCGCA
>Ga0307412_10000362_pt1 | contig 28168 bp, 23 predicted proteins | sample DK1Cmetagenome_3_FD_203823 | JGI IMG/M metagenome (GOLD analysis project Ga0307412, IMG submission 203823) | Maize rhizosphere microbial communities from greenhouse at UC Davis, California, United States - DK15-C-1 | ecosystem: Host-associated > Plants > Roots > Rhizosphere > Soil | place: USA...
GCTTTCCCATTCGGACCGAGGAGGACCCGAGGTCGCGGGCGGCCTCGATAGCCTTAAGATGCGCCAGTGCTAGGTTGGCGAGGTCCTGTCCCTCGTCATCAGCTACCTCGATGTCATTGATAATGTGGAAGTGATAGCGGGCCATCGCATGCCAATGCTCACCGGACTATCAGGTTCCTAAGCTCCTGACGCCGCACTCCTCACCCTGCATAGTCAAGACGCGGATTGCACCGCACGATCCAGCCCGCTCGGCTCAAGGCGGGTAGGCGAGGTGTGGAGATAGGCTGGGTCAAATTCCGCTGCTCGCTTGAAGCGGGCCCAGTCTCGTACCCGGAGGGCGCCGGGAGACCGTTCGATCAACCCCTCCTCGGTAAGCTCCCTCATCATCCGATTGACGTGCACGGATGTAAGGCCGGTCGCATCTCCGATCTGTTCCTGCGTGAATGGCAGCCGGATGTCGTGGGCGGTCCCAAGTCCGGCGACCTCACTACGAACAATGAACTCGCAGAGCATGTGGGCAATTCTGGTTTTCGCGTCTCGCCGACCGACGTTCAGTACCCATTCGCGGAAAATCGATGCGTCCACCAGTGCGTCCCGCCAGAACGCAGTGCCGATCGCAGGACGTCGCGTCACCAGTTCACGCAGCGCGTTCATAGGAACCCAAACCAGCTTCACGTCCGTGATCGCCTGCACACAATGGTCGGCTTTCTCGAGGAACAAGTGCTGCAGATCGAGCATGTCACCGGCAACATGGAAGGAGACGATCTGTCGGCCTCCATCGGCTGAAAGCTTGCTGCGCGCCGCATACCCCTCGATGAGAAGGCAGCATTCCTGCGGCTTGGTGCCTTCCCTCACGATGTAAGTGTGCGCCTTTGCGTCGGCGGTGCGGTGCGGAAGAGCCCGGAGGGCTGCTACGTCCTCCTTGTCGATCGAAACCAGCCGCTGCACCTTGCCTATCAAACTCTGCACGGGATGGGGAATGTCGCTCATGTTCCGTTCTCGGATTTACTTGATGCCGCACCACTGCGCACTGTATCGACGTCGCAATGATCGCTCAATCGCACAGGTTCGATGAAGCGCCGTCCCAGCCGAAAAACTTCAGAACAGCGGCTTCGTCAATGGGTCTCAACGGGTAGAATCAATGTTCTAGATTCGCCCCGGTGATCGCTGCCAAAGCGGCTAGGATACGACCCGGCGGCACCTTCGCCCCCCAGGGTAGAGGCCAGTCTGCATCAAAACCAATCTGGCAAGTTATCGACGCGGCCACGGGCGGTCCGCTGCGAGGGATAGGCCCGCAGCATAGCTGGTGCTAGAATATACTTGATGGTGGTGAGCAGATCTAAACGCCCGCATTGGTCGCGCTGGCGCATGCTGCTGGGACTGGCTGCAGCCCTGCTGCTGCCGCTCTCGATCTACATTCTGGTCAATGCCAGCGTAACATATCGCGAAAACCGCCATGCGGCTCAAGACGCTACCCTCGCGCGAGCTCGCAACGTAGCCGACGATGTCGGCGACAGGCTTGCGCTCGTTGCGCAGGAGATGCGCATCCTTGGCACCATCCGTTCCATCCGGGAGCAGAACTGGAAGGAGGCGCAGGCGCGTTCGCGGGAGATTGCGCGACTAGATTCAGACTGGCGGGACGTCGCGCTGATTGACCTCGAAAGAGGCGTGACCGTGTTCGATCTGAGCACGTCCACGCCACAATCACGGATCGTTGATGTCGATGCGGCGCGCGCGGTCGCCCGACGTTCGCCGCGGCCTGTGTTCAGCGGGATAGTGCGAGACGCACAAGGCATGCCCGTGATCACAGCCAGCCTGCCTATAGGCCTGGAAGGCAAGCCGCGCTACCTCATGCTGGTCACGCTCGATCCCTCGCTCGTGCAGCGCATCCTGATGGCATCTGCAAGCACTGATGGCGTTAGCGCGGTGGTTGACCCGCAAGGCCGCTTCATCGCCCGCAGCAAGGCCTGGCCAACCCGCCTTGGAACACCTGCGACCAGCTACGTCCTCGATGCCATCGCCCATGGTCGGTCCGGCTTCTATCGGAGCATCACATGGGAGAAGCTCTCTACATGGACGGCGTTCACCACTCTCGGAGACAACGGATGGTCGGTACACGTGGCGGTCCCCTCAGCGTCGCTGGATCGATCACAGTTCGGATCGCACTTGGCATCGCTGCTGGCGACAGTGGCCAGCCTAACGCTTGCCAGTTTTCTGGTCTTCGTGATCATGCGCCTGATCGCCGCGAGCCGAGCCTCGGATCTCCGCGCTCAGCAGGCCGAGCGGCTCGAGGCGGTGGGCAAGCTTACCGGCGGCATTGCACACGACTTCAACAACATGCTGGCTATCGTCATTGGCAGCCTTGATCTTGCCCAGCGAAAACTGGCGAACGGCAACACGGACATTGTACGTCACATCGACAACGCCATGGACGGCGCAAGGCGCGCTGCCGATCTGACCCGGAGGCTCCTCGCCTTCTCTCGCCGTCAGCCGCTTGCCCCCGCAATCGTGGACGTGAACGCCCTGATCGAGACGATGGGCGCGCTTCTGAGCCAAACCCTCTCCGGCGACATTCGAATTCAGACGGTGTTGGTCGAGGATCTCTGGGCCACGTTCGTCGATCCTGGGCAACTCGAGAATGCGATCATTAACCTGGCCGTGAACGCACGCGACGCGATGCCGGGCGGCGGGACGTTGACCATCACCACTGCGAACCACATCGGAGCCGACGGCGAGCAGATCGCGATCGCGGTCTCGGACACTGGCGTCGGCATGGATGCGGGGGTCGCCGCACGGGCGTTCGAGCCTTTCTTCACGACCAAGGAAGTCGGACGCGGCACCGGCCTCGGGCTGTCGCAAATCCATGGATTCGCGGTCCAGTCGGGAGGAGACGCGACGATCGCATCCGCCCCTGGCGAAGGCACCACGGTGACGATCCTGCTGCCACGCCGGGCCGTGAGCGCTGAAGAGGCCCGTCAGACGCATCTGCTCCGCCAGGATCAGATGGCCCCAACCGGTCGGCCCGAGGAGATCATCCTCATCGTTGAGGACGAAGATCAGGTCCGCGAGACAAACGTCGAGGCGCTTCGCAGTCTCGGCTATACGGTGCGCCATGCAGCGAACGCCGAGGAAGCACTCAACATCCTGGAAACGCAGTCGGGGGTGAAACTCCTCCTGTCCGACATCGTCATGCCCGGAATGAACGGGCGCGACCTGGCGAAGCGAGTTGCGGTCGCCTATCCAACAACTCGCATCCTGCTGGTGACCGGATTTGAACGGGATCAGGATGAGCTCGACGAAAAGCGCATTCTTCGCAAACCGTTTGGGATCGGCGAACTAGCACGCCGCATACGCACCGAGCTCGACCAAGCCGCGTAGCCGGGCCTTGTCACGGTGTGGCTGCGAGCTCGATATGGGCACTCCGTCGAACGCATCGCAGCGACCAAGGTCGCCGGGGATCAGACGCTGCGCGACAGCAGCGTGGCGTAAAGACCTCGCGTGAGATGATGGAGGACCGACCGTAGCCAAATAGCCATTTGTGTGCGGCGGGCGCTGCCTCGACATCTTTCAAATTGGTGATGTCCATTTATAGCTGTTGCGGTTCGATCGAGCGCGTCACACTCTGCAACTCAGAATCGGGGGATTGCTGATGACCAGGACGACAAGGCAGCGCAGTTGGGCCGCGCCGGTTTTGCTGCTTGCGTTGCTTGTGGCGATTTTCATCTTCGGAAAGCCAGCGCGGTACTCTGCCGTGGCATCCTTCTCGCTGTCGGCGGCCCAACTCCTTGTGATGGCCGTGGCCGCGATGTCTTTCATCCTCCCAACTTGGCGATCCCGAGACGAGCGAAGGCGCCAGATCGCGTTGACCGGAATCCTGTTGATCTTGCCCTGGGCTCTTTTGACGCTGATGCCGGGCTACGGTCCGCCCTTCGCCTCCAGCCTGGCAATGAACCATGTGCGGTTCGTAATTCTGTTCGTTGCGAGCGCTTTCCTCGGGGCGGCCTTTTTCCTGCTGAAGGAACCCTTGGCCGATACGGGCGGCGATCGCCTGCTTGCGCCGCTCGGGCAAGCGAGCGGTGTGCTGGCTATGCTCATGCAGCTCATCTGGGCGGCTATTCTGATCGGTTGGACCATGTCGGAAGCGCACAAGCCGGCGGCTTACCTGCCGCTGTATGGCACGGCACTCGGCAACGCTTCGGATGTCCTGCTCTTCTTCGCGGGCCTAATGACCTATGTCTCGACTGCCTTCTATGCGCTTTCTTTCTCCCGCCACGGTTGGCTGGGAACGAAAAAGGCGGCGATGCTGGCGATTTTTGCGGGCCTCGCGGGGGTCCTTCTGATTGTGCGCGGCCTGGCATATCCTGACCTGCCCGAGGATTGGTTCACTGCGCCGGGCATGATTGTCGGTATCCCCGCGATACCGTGGTTGATGCCCTATATACTCGGCGTTTGTGCGTTGGTTCACGCAGCCGAAGATGATGGGGGCGGCACTTCCCGTTAGGCAAGATGCCTCGGCGCTGGGCCGCACATCGTACGCGGCCTACGCGGTGTCCTAAACCACCGCATTCGCTTTGGCGGCTTGCGACCAAATGCTCGCTTGGTTGATCGCCCGTCGAACGGCGCCCCCTGCCCGAACCCGGTCACGCTCGACGGCCGCTACTTCGTTGTCGGCCATCGGCTGTGGCAGCTGCAGCCCGGATTTCGGGATGAAGGGTCTCGATAAATCCCTCCGTCGTCGTCTCGCGCATATCGACCGCCTTCGCACCGCCACCGCCCACGACGGTCACGTCGGTGATACCGATCACGCCGAGGAGCAAGCGGAGATACTGCGTGGCGATGTCGCGGTCGCGGATCGGCGAACCTTCTGTGTAGACGCCACCGCTTGCCACCAACACTGTGGCGGTCTTGTCGGTGACGAGGCCCTTTCCGTGATCGTGCCAAACCAGGATGAACGGCCACACTTGGGCACACCGTCGAACGGCTGCTTTGCGCAACCTAATCGGCAGCTTGCATCAAGACCGGACGTTCACCGAAGCTGATGCGAACGACCATCTCTGGTCGGCTGCTGCCACCCCGGGTAGCCAGCAGCCACCCCTTGTCAGCATTCAGTCTGCGTCGGCTTTGGGGAGAATCGGTGAGCCGGCTGGACGGCTGGAAGCGGGTGTTCAGCTGCCGACGGGGCCCTGCTCTATCCCCTTTGGCCGCTACCCCTTAACACGTCGCCGCGGCGCCGCAGGCCGGCCCGTTCCCTAATAAGGCAACCTCTAAGGAGGGAGGATCCTGGCGCGACAATCACTTCGCGGTACACCTGCACGGTGGCGGTTCACCGAAAAACAACGATTGCGCCCTACCCTGAGGCGCAAGCAGTGCAGGCTGCAATTGTTCTGAGAATTGCAGCCTGCATACCTTGCATCGAACCCTTCCTTGGTTGCGCAGATGCATGTCCCATCGTTTTCACCTTCCCCCTCTCAGTCCTGCTCTGCGGTTCACTGCCTTCGTGGCGGCGCCCGCGCTATGCCTCGCGGCAGCGCTGGTCCTGTTCGCAACCTGGAGCCTGTGGGCGACGGCCACTGAGGTCGATGAGTCAATCCGCGGACGACAGGCGAACGACGTGCATCTGGCCTTGGGCGCTGTGCTCGACGATGTCGCGCAGAGCCAGGCAGGCGTCGCCATCTGGGACCCTGCCTATGCGGAGGTGCAGAAGGCCAAGCCTGACGCAGAGTGGCTCGACAAGAATGTGGGCGTCTGGCTGAACTACGTGTTCAATCATGAGCTCGACATCATCATCGACGGCCGGGACCGGCCGGTGTACGCCATGCGAGGCGGTGAGCGCGTCGCCCCGGCGATCTTCGCGCGCGTCAGACCGGCGCTGCTCCCGCTGATTCAGGCGGCGAGAGGCTCGCTCCGCCGGGCACCCAACACCCATGAGCGCCTGCCTGGCCAAAAACTGGCGCAGAACAGCACGGTGCGCACCTCGCCGGCCGCGTTCCACGCGACCGACCTCGTGCAGGTGTCCGGCCGTGCGGCCGCGGCCAGCGTGATGCGGATGATCCCCGACTCCAAGCTCGTGACCGGCCCTCCGGGGCGGCAGCCTATTCTGATCAGCATTCGCTTCCTGGATGGCAAGCTAATGGGCGACCTGAGCCGCATCCGGGGCATCCGCGACGCGCAGATAGTGCCCGCACCGGCGTCGACGAAGACGGGCATGTACAGCGTGCCCCTGCGGTCGTCGCAAGGCATGCTGGTCGGTCATCTCGGCTGGCGGCCGGACATGCCCGGCCGCGACATCCTGCGGTCGATAGCCAAACGGGGCGGCGCGGCGGCAGCTGCGCTGATCGCGTTGTTGGCGGCACTCGTCTTCGTCGTCGGGCGATTGATGTTCAGGGATGCTCGCTCGATCGGTGCGCTGGAAGCCGCTCGGGTCGAGCTTCATGCGAAGGAAGCGCGCGCCCAGTATCTCGCCAACCACGACGTGCTTACCGCCCTGCCGAACCGGGCTGCATTCAATCGCGTTGTCGATGGTGCCGCCGGAAATGTCGCACCGCAGGCGCTCGGCGTGCTGCTCATCGACCTGGACAAGTTCAAGCACGTCAACGACACGCTGGGCCATCTTGCCGGGGACCAACTCATCCAGAGCGTGGCAGGCCGCCTCTCGGCCCGGCTGCCCAACGGCGGGCTGCTGGCGCGGCTGGGCGGCGACGAGTTCGCCATCTGCCTGACCGAGCATCTCGAGGAGGAAATGCTCCGCACGCTTGCCGAAGCCTGCCTCGCCGAGCTGCGCAAGCCTTTCCCGATCCTCGGGTCGGAAGTGCAGATCGGGGGCAGCATCGGCATCGCCACGGGAACTCCCCGCAGCTCCGATCGCACCGAGCTGCTGCGCAAGGCTGACATTGCGATGTACAGCGTCAAGGCTAGCGGCCGCGATGGCTATCGCTTCTTCACTGCGGAGATGGACGAGAGCCTCACCAATCGGCGCGGGCTGGAAGAGGATTTGCGAAAGGCGCTGGGCGCTCGGCAGCAGCTGTTCGTCGCCTATCAGCCGAAAATGGATGCAAACGGCGCGACGGTGGTCGGGCTGGAGGCGCTTGTCCGTTGGGATCACCCGGCAAAGGGTCTGCTAACGCCCGACCTCTTCATCCCGATCGCGGAGGAAGCCGGCCTGATCCACGCGCTGGGCGGCTGGGTGCTGGCGGAAGCGTGCCGGGTCTCCAAACAATGGCCCGGCCTCACGATGGCGGTCAACGTGTCTCCCGTTCAGTTCAAGGCGGACGGCTTTGCCGCAACCGTGCGATCCATCGTGCAGACCTGCGGCGTGGATCCACGGCAGATCGAGCTCGAGGTGACCGAGGGGATCCTGATTGATGATGCCGAAGAAGTACGCACCGCGCTGAACGATCTGCGCGGCGCAGGCTTCCGGATCGCCCTGGACGATTTCGGCACTGGCTATTCTAGCCTGAGCTACCTGAAACGGTTCAAGGTAGACCGTCTCAAGATCGACAAGAGTTTCGTCAAGCGCATAGGACGGGACCAGGAGGCGATTGCAATCGTCCAAGCGGTCATCGCCCTGGGTCACGCGATGAACCTGTCCGTCACAGCCGAAGGCGTCGAAACTAAGGAGCAGGGCTCCCTGCTCCGAACGATAGGCTGCAACGAGCTACAGGGATATCTTTTCTCTAAAGCTCTCCGCGAGGAGGAGCTATCCATGGGAATCGAGGGCATACTGAAACCGGCTTTCAGGGGGCAAAAGGCAGGCTGAGTTGTCGTTTTGAAATCGGCCCTCGCCGGTTCGTGCGAGCTTATGGGAAGAGTGGTCAGCCCGCTGAATGACAGCAAGTGGACGCACAGCCGACCGGCTGATTCGAGAAACATGAATGGCGGGTTCCAGCAAAAGCCGCCGCTCGCATCAACGACGCTGAATGTCTTGAGCTGGTCCAGACTGTGTGAAAACGGCTTGCGGCGATCGAAGGCATGTATGCAAAGACGCGCAAGCCCATCGAGCGACGCGCACTCAGGTGGCAATGGCGGTTAGAATCTTCCGGGTCCCGAGGATGCTGAGCGCGCGGGTCAGGTTATATGCGAGAACATGGAGCGCCATCTCGGTCGAGACGTGCCGCTTGGTTTTCATGAGGAAGTGCGAGGCACCCATTCGCGCTTTCAATGTGCCGAAGGGGTGTTCGACGGTCTGGCGCCGTACCCGCATTGCGTTCGGGTTTGCGTCCAAGCGCTGCTGCATGGCTTCGAGTATGTGCTCGTGTTCCCAACGTGTGACCCTGCGTTCCGGGGCCGGCGTGCAACGCGCCTTGAGGGGGCATCTTGGGCAGACACTTGTCCAGTATCGGCTTATCGTCAGACCCGCTTCCACGTTGGTGTAGCGATATGTCAGCGTCTCGCCGGCTGGGCAGCGATACGTGTCCTGATCGGGGATATAGACGAAGTCCTGCTTGCCATACCGTCCCGCCGCCTTGGCTTGCGAGGTCAACGGCTTTGGCAGTGTTACGGTGACGCCGGCCTGTTCGCTGGCGAGAATCTGTTCGCTGGAGAAATAGCCGCGATCGGCCACCACATCGAGTTGCTCTACGCCAAGAACCGCCTTGGCCTTGGTTGCCATGCCGCTGAGTTGCGCCCGATCGGTTCCGACGTTCGTCACCTCGTGCGTGACGATGATATGGTGGTCTGTGTCGACCGCCACCTGAACATTGTAGCCGACCACGCCTGTCCCGCGCCCACTCGACGACATCGATCGTGCGTCGGGATCGGTCAGCGATATCTGCTGATCCGGTGAAGACAGCATCTGCGTTTCCAACGCGTCCAGACGCCGCATCTCGTCACCGAGCCTGGCCACCTTTTCCTTGAGCCGCTCGGTCTTGGCGGCCATCCCCTCGGTCGGCTCCTGAAGGTCGGCCGTGTCGAGCTGGGAGAGGTACCGCGCGACGCTTTCCTCGATCTGTTGCCGTCGGCGCTGGAGCTTGGCCTTGGTGAAGTTGCGGTCGCGATTGTTGACCGCTTTGAATTTGCTGCCGTCGATGGCGACGCTTCGGCCAGCGAGCAGGCCCATCTCCCGGCACAGCAGGACGAAGCGGCTACAGACCCGTTTGATCGCCGCGCCGTTGTCGCGCCGGAAGTCCGCGATCGTCTTGTGATCGGGCGTGAGGCGCCCCACCAGCCACATCAGCTCGATGTTGCGACCGGCCTCGCGCTCCAGGCGACGGCTCGACTGGCCCCGGTTCAGATAGCCATAGATGTAGAGCTTCAGCATCACCGACGGATGATACGACGGGCGTCCGGTCGATGCCGGTGCGACCCCCTCAAATCCAAGATCCCCAAGGTCCAGTGCATCGACGAACACGTCGACCGCCCGAACGGGATTCTCCTCGTCGATCCAATCGTCCATGCATGGCGGAAACAGCGTCGTCTGCGTGCGATCCGCGCCGGCAATGAAGCGACCCATACGACCCTCCAAACTGTCGGACCACACTACCACTTCTGCCGCGTTTTCACACAGTCTGGGTCGTTAGCTGCCGTGACCGAGAGGGTCCGGTTGGCCGGTACCGACGATCACAGCCCGGGCACGGATCCGCGCTTTGAGCCCGTCAGGAGCCGACCGCCCGGGAAAAGAAGCCGACGAGTGCGAGTGGTGCGCGGGTGCCCGGCGAAGCGCCAGCATCTCTTGCCCAGCCGCCTGCCGCGCGACACCGAGCGATCGGATCACCTCGCTGCGATTGCCGCCGGCTGGGCGCAGCTCGATCCGCTCGAATACGCAAATGTGCGGGAGTTGGCCAGCTGCCCGGCCATGACGACCGCGCGCAGTTCCTTGCTGGCGTCACTCTCGTCTTGGTCGGCGTGGAAAGCATCCGATAGCGCGCGCCGTGGAGGCAAATCGACGATGCTTTCACTAATCGCCCGGAAAGTAGTTTCCAGTCGCTGTCTACTCCATGCAGGTCAGCAGGTTATCGACGGACACGTATCCGAAGGCCGAGAAACTGTCAGCGACCGCATAGGGCAATAGCAGCGTGCGCCCACCCAGCAGGCCGCCGCAGCTATAGACCACGTTAGGCACATATCCGTCGCGTTCATGTGGACTAGGCGCAAGGACCGGCCGTGGGGTACGGGCGAGCAACTTCGAGGGGTCCTGCTTGTCCAGCAGGCAGGCACCAATACAGTAGTTGCGGATCGTGCCGACGCCATGCGTCAACACAAGCCAGCCCTCGTCGATCTCGATCGGGGAGCCGCAATTGCCCATCTGCACGAACTCCCAAGGGTAGCGCGGCTCGATCACCCGTGCGCCGCTGTTCCAATGGAGAAGGTCTTCGGAGACGTTCAGCCAGATGGTCCGGTTGTCCTGCCGCCCCAGCGTCACATAGCGTCCGTCAATTCGCCGCGGGAAGAGCGCCATCCCCTTCGCGCTCGCGACCTCGCCCGTGAGCGCTCGCATGTCGAACGACTTGAAGTCGTCTGTGGTGAGCAATTCGGATCGTGCCTCGGCCCCGCTGAACGCCGTGTAGGTGCCGTGGTACGTGACCCGCCCATCGTCGTCGGTGAAGCGCACCAGGCGCATGTCCTCAATGCCCTGGCGCTGGCTTGGGAGGGTGGGAAAAAGCACGGTCTCCGATATGCTTCGGGATCCGCCGCAATTCAGGTGCACGGTGCCATCCTCATCGTCCTGCCCCACGATGATGGGCGGCACCGATGTGGAGCCCGGATCGTCAATCGTCAGATCGCCATTGGGTGTCCAGACGCCGGTCCTGAAAGTGACGGAGGAAACATGCCCCTCCCCTACGCCTCTCAGCGCAAGAATGAAGCGGATCGCGCCTTCACCTAGACCCGTTTGATCAGGATGCGGCACCGCACTAGGGTTGAAGAGCGCAGCCGCCTCATACGCATATTCCTGGCTGAAATAGGCGCCGACAAGGCGCCGCTGTTCGGTAGAGAGGCTGGATGCTTCGGAAATGCGATCCTTCACTTCTTCGAAGCGGCGCATTAGTGTCGCGTCGACGTCGCGATGGTTCTCGTCGAGCGATGCGGTGACCCCGGTGAGCTGTCGCCGCAACTCATTCTTGTCCAGCCGCCGGATAAGTTCGACCGTTTCCTGGGTTCTCGTCGTGCCCTGGTCGAATCCCTTGGGGTATCCAGGCTCGAACGGACGCACGACCGTGCGGGACGGGTCGGGCTTTAGAATTGTGTCATAGAAATTTACGTGGGCGCGGTTCTTCATCCGTCATCCTTTAGCGTCCCTGGGGCTTCGAAGGCCTTGGCGAGCAGCTCCGCAGCAGGCGATGGCCGGGCGGCGGTGTAGTCGCTCGCCGCCACCGGACCAAGCCGACTCCGGTGCAGTGTCACGTATGTGGGCTTTCGGGCAGCTGACCATGGGTCTCGAAAAGTTGGAAGGGGGCGCTGAGCAGTTATGCTTTGTGCTCCCTATTTGAGTGCCACTCACCGCCGTCGTACGCGAAGGCGACTTTGTCGCCTTCGCTGAACGACGTTCCGTTCCAGGCGATCACCTGGAGGCTGAAGTGATCGTTCCGACGCACCTCAAGCCAGTTGAAGCTTTGCGGTTCTGCGTTGCGTAGCCTGGTCGAGGTAGCGGTGCCCGCCTGAATGATGATTGCAGAGCCTGCTCTCTCGGCCATCTTCCTAGCCGCTTCCGCATAGGTCCTGTGGAAATGTCCTGCGAGGGCCAGGTGGACCCCGGCCTCACAGGCCCCTTCCACCGCCTCTTCATGTCGGCCAACCGCTTCACTGAGTTCGCCGCCAGCGCCGATCGGCATCGAAAACAGCGGGTGATGCGTGACCAGGATCCTCGTCTTGCTTGCGCCGACGGCGGCGAAGCGCTGCTTCATCAGGGCGATCTGCTCGTGATTGATCCGACCGTCTTTGATCGTGAGCGAGCGCGCGGTGTTGATGCCCAGGACGCTGATCTCGTCATTCTCGAACCAGGGACAGAGGTCATTCGATATGAAGCGTTTGTAGCGCCGGAGTGGCGCAGCAAACCGTCGCACCACGTCGTAGAGCGGCACATCGTGGTTTCCGGGCACCACCAACAGATTGTGCCCGGCCGCACGGAGTCGGTTCACATACGCGGAAGCCTCGCGAAACTGACCGATACGGGCACGCTGCGTGAAATCCCCGCTGATTATCACCAGGTCGGGCTGGCGGGCCTGCAGCCAAGCCTCGGTTGCCGCCACGATCCTGGGATCGTGGGCGCCGAAATGAATGTCCGAGAGATGTGCGATGCCTGCCATCGGCGCACAACGGCAACGGAGCGAAGCGGTTTCATGCGCCCATGCTGATTTGCGCTGCTGGCAACGCCAAAGCGTGCCGATGTCTCTGTCACCAACGTAAAGGTGTCTTTCCGCATCGATGCGGACCGCGCTTACAGCATCTTTTGAGAACGCGACTTCCAAGATCGTTCCCGAGCTTGGCCGTCCGGGACTGGTGGTGGGACGCAGGCATGAGCGCGCCGCAAGCAAGCTGAAATAAATTACCCGTCAGCCGTCCCACTACTGAATTGCGGAGGATGACCGGTTTCCGCGTGAACCGACTTTCAAGCAGCGACTGGGGATGGCTTGAGCTGGTCGCGAGCAGAAATCGGCCAAGCGTACCGCAAGCAGCCTGATTGAAGGGCCATTCCAAACCGGCGAGGTCACCGCAAACTTCCGTCTATCCGCGTTTACGAAACTTGGCTTTGATCACCGCACCGCCGACGCGAAGCTGGTCAAGGTAGTCAGACCACCACTGCGCCATGCGAACCCGTTCATCCCAATGCGCGCCCCGGTGATAGGCTGCCCGAACGCGATCCCTTTCGCCATGGGCCAACGCGCGCTCGATCGCATCGGGATGCCAGAGACCTGATTCATTGAGCAGCGTGCTCGCCATGGCGCGGAAGCCGTGGCTGGTCATTTCGTCATGTTCAAAGCCCAGGCGTCGAAGTGCGACATTCAACGTGTTGTCGGAGATCGGACGCAACGTCGTGTGCAGCGCGGGGAACAGGAAATCGCTGGATCGCGCAAGCGAACGCAGATCCTGGAGCAGGTACAGCACCTGCCGGGATAGCGGCACAGCGTGCGGCTGCTTCATCTTCATACGCTCCGCGGGCACGCGCCAGACCTTCTCGGCGAAGTCGATCTCGCTCCATTTCGCCTGCCGGAGCTCGCCCGGCCGCAGGAACACATGCGGCGCGATCCGCAGCGCGTAGAGCGTTTCGGGGCGCCCTTTATAGTCCTCGATGGCGCGAAGCAGTTCCCCGACCTTCTTCGGCTGAACGATCGCCGCGTGATGTTTCACGCGTGGAACGGTGAGCGCACCCCGGAGAATGTCCGCCGGGTTCTTCTCGGTACGCAGGGTCGCGAAGCCATAGCGAAACACGCGGCCTGCGAAGGAGCGCAGCCGCACCGCCGTTTCGTGATGCCCGCGACGTTCAACGCGCTTCAGGACATCTAGCAACTCGTGCGGCGTGATGGCCGCGATGGGCCGGCCGGCGATCCCACTCAGCAGTTCGAGAAACCAGCGCGCCTTCTTGAGGGTCGCCGCCGATTTTCCCTCGCGCTCCATCTTCTCGATATATTCATTGGCGACCAGCTCGAAGGTGGTCTTCGCCGCCAGTTCCGCCTCAAGCTGCTTCTGGCGCTTCTGCTCGACCGGGTCGAAGCCGTCTGCAAGTTCAGCGCGCGCCTCGTCTCGTTTGTGGCGCGCCTGCTGTAGAGTAACCTCGGGGAAGCTGCCAAGCGACAATTTCCGCTCGACCCCAAACACCTTGTAGCGAAACCGCCACAACAGCGCCCCGGAGGGCTGGACGAGAAGATACAAGCCATCGCCGTCCGGAACCTTGAACGGGCGCGCTGCCGGTTTAAGGGCGCGAATCTCGACGTTCGTAAGCATGGTGGGCCACGCCTTCCTGCGATCTCCGTGGCCCACCGATTCGTGGCCCACTTTGGGTGGGCCACGGTGGAACAAAATGGGAAACCACGAGACCCGCAGGAGACATTTTACCGCAGTTTTCCGCGGTTTTCTACAATGTTCTCAATATGTACTGGTGCCGCTTACAGGACTCGAACCTGTGACCCCCGCATTACGAATGCGATGCTCTACCAGCTGAGCTAAAGCGGCGCCCGGTGCCGGGCGCTGGCTTGCCCGGAGGATGGGGCGCTTAACAGCCGTTACTGGTGCTGGCAAGCATCTCCTCGCGACGCCGCCGAACTTTCTTCCCGCTTGCCCGCAAACCTCCGGCTTTTCCCCGCCCCCGCTTTTACGCGGCATTTACCATGGACCCTGCACAAGGCCTCGGATCAGCGTTTTCGGGCCTGGCCCGCAGTGGAGCACCCGCATGAACATGGCTCGCGGCATTCAATCTTCGGCCGAATCGGAGCCCGCGTCCGCGCCCGACGACGCGATCGACGAGCGTCCCGTCGCGATCGGCGGGGACGAGCGCCGCATGCAGGTGCGCGCCTATAACCATTGGGTGTCGCTGCTGCGCGGCCGCCCCTACCCTTCCATCCACGATCTCGACCCCGGGAACATCGCCGATTTCGGGCCGAACAGCGTGTTGCTCGATTTCACCGGCGGCATCGAGGATCCGGCGATCCGCTATCTCGGCACCGCGTTGCGCGAGGAATGCGGGATCGAAGGGCCGATCGCGCATGTCGGCGAAGTGCCGAGCCGCTCGCTGCTCTCGCGCCTGACCGACCACTATCTCCAGATCATCGCCAACCGCGCGCCGATCGGCTTCGAGGCAGAGTTTGTCGGCCAGCGCGGGCACCAGATGTTCTACCGCGGCATCCTGATGCCGTTCGCGGCGAACCCGGACAAGATCGACTTCATCTACGGCGTGATCAACTGGAAGGAAGTGGTCGACGCCGCCACCCAGGCGCAGCTCGACGCCGAGATCGAAGCCTCGCGCCGCGCCGTGCCGCACCCCGCGCCCGCGCAATCGATTTGGGCCGATGGCCCCAGCGGCGGGTTCGAATCGCCCGCCGCCGCCGACATGCCGCACACCGAACTGTCCTCGCCGCTCGCCGACCAGCTGATGCTCGCGCGCGAATCGGCGGCGGCCGCCCGCGCGTCGGACCTGCGTGGCCGCGCCGCGCTCTACCGTGCGCTCGACCGTGCCTACAGCTTCGCGCTGGCGGCCGAGAAGAATGCCGATGCCTATGCCGCGCTGCTCGCCGAGGCGGACATCGCCGCCCAGGCGCGCGCGCCGATGACGCCGGTGGTCAAGCTCGTCTTCGGCGCCGACTATGACAAGACGCGGCTCGCCGAGTTCGCCACCGTGCTCACCCATGCCAAGCGCCTGGCGGTGCCGCAGGGCGGACTCGACGCGTTTCTCGAAATCACCCCCGGCGGGATCAAGGGCGTGGTCGGGGCCGAGCGCGAGTTGCGCGCGACGCTTTCGGGCGAACGCCGGCCGGCCGCCTTCGCCCGCGCCGCCGAGGCGTTGCGCCTGCGCCCGCCGCTTGCCCGCGTCGCGATGGAAGCCGGTGACGCGGAGTTCGTGGTGCTGCTTGCCCGCACCGGCGAACAAGGGCTCGATATCGTCGCCCGGCTGGAAGACGACGTTGCTCTGACCGACCGCGCCGTGCGCCGCGCCGCCGCCTGAGTCACGACGCGGCGGAGGGCGCTTTTGCGCCTTTCCTCCTGGTTTTTCCAGACTTGAGGTGGCCTGCGGCCGGGAGCATAGCCGAACCATGAAGAACCTAGAAAAAAAGATCATGCAGGCCTTTGAAGATCGGATCTTCGAAGGGGCCCTGCCCGGAGAGCTGGAAGGACTGGACGACGCCGAGCGCACCGAAGTGGCGCGGTTCGTCGCAGAAACGGCGGCGGAACGGCCGCCGCAGGCCGTTCGGCTGAATCTCGAAACCTATCAGGACGATGCCAGTCGCAAGATGCGGCTTGCCGTGATCAACGACGACATGCCGTTCCTGGTCGATTCGATCGCCGGCGCCATCGCCGCGTTCGACCTCGGCATCTTCCGCATCATCCACCCGATCCTGCCGGTGGAGCGCGATGCCAAGGGGCTCGTCACCGACATTGGCGAGAAGGCCAAGGATTCGCAGCCCGAATCGATGATCTACATCGAGATGGAGCGCGCCGACGCCCGCACCCGCCGCGCGCTGACCGGCGAGATCGAGCGCGTGCTCGAGCATGTCCGCGATGTCGTGTCGGACTGGCGCCCGCTGCAACAGGCGATGTCGCTCGACGGCGCCCGCGTCCCGTCGCGCGAAGGCGAAGCGTTGCTGCGCTGGTTCGCCGACGATGCGATGACATTGCTCGGCCATGAGAAATGGACCGTCGGCGGCGAGAGCAGCGACCAGGTCGGTCTGGCCCGCTACACCCATGAGGTGCCGCTGCTGGCGGATACCTCGCGCAAGCTTGCAGTCGATTATTTCGAAATGGGCGGCGAGATCCCGCTGCTGCTCAAGTCCAACGCCACCTCCACCGTGCATCGCCGCGTGCCGCTCGATATCGTGGTGACGCCGATCATGACCGGCAACGACGTGACCGGCCTGTCGATCCATTACGGCCTGTGGACCAGCCAGGCGCTGAACACGCCGCCTTCGATGGTGCCGATGCTGCGCAGCCGGCTGGAGATGCTCGAATCGAAGTTCGGCTTCGATCCGTCGGGCCATACCGGCAAGGCGATGACGCATGCGCTCACCGGCCTGCCGCACGACCTGACCACCGCTTATGATCTGGAGGCGCTGGAAAGCCTGGTGCTCACCGCCATGTCGGTCGCGGATCGTCCGCGCTCGAAGCTGGTATTGGTGCGCAGCACGCTGGGGCGGCATCTGTTCGCCTTTGTCTGGCTGCCGCGCGAACAGGTCGCCGCCGGCCACCGCGAGACGATCGGCAACATGCTGGTCGAGGCGGCGCATGCGAAGATGATCAACTGGTCGATCGCGCTGGAAGACGGCGTGCTGGCGCAGCTGCGCTACACGCTCGATCTGCGCGGCGACACGACGATGCCCGACGAGGATGCGCTCGACGCACGGATCGCGCGGATGGTGCGCGGCTGGGCGCCGGCCGTGGAAGCGTGTCTCAACGAGATCGCCGGCAGTGGCGCGGCGCGGCTGTCGCTGCGGCTCGCCAACGCCTTCCCCGATGTCTATCGCCTCACCCACACGCCCGAGGAAGCCGCGCAGGACATGGTGCGGATCGGCGGGCTCGAGGACGAGCATGCCCGTTCGGTGCGGATCACGCCGGTGGCCGATGCGCCGGGCAAGTACCGGATCAAGCTGTATCGCCTGGGCGGCGCGCTGGCATTGTCCGACGCTGTGCCGGCGTTCGAGAATTTCGGCTTCCGCGTGCTGGAGGAAGTGCCGACCGAGCTGACCAACGGCGCCTTCATCCATGATTTCGAAGTCGAGCCCGCCACCCGCAGCGAGATGCTGGATCGAGACCCGGCCGTGGTCGAGGCCGCGGTGGCTGCCGTGCTGGAAGGCCGCGCCGAGAACGACCTGTTCAACCGGCTGATCGTCGAGGCGGGGCTGGCCCCGGACGCGGTCGTGCTGTTGCGCGCCTGGTTCCGCTATCTGCGCCAGGCGGGCATGCTGTACGGCCTGAGCACGGTGGTCGACGCGCTGCGCCGGGCGCCGGTCGTCGCCACGGCGCTGGTCGAGCGCTTCGAAGCCGCGCACGACCCTGCGCATGGCGGCGATGCCGAAGCGATCGAAGAGGCCGCCCGGGCGATCGACACCGGGCTCGCCCAGGTCTCCGCGATCGACGACGATCGTATCCTGCGGCTGTTCAAGGGCGTGGTGCTCGCGACGCTGCGCACCAACGCCTATGCTCCGGCCGGCGAAGAGGCGCTGGCGTTCAAGCTCGATTCCGCCAAGGTGCCGGGCCTGCCGGCGCCGCTGCCCTGGCGCGAGATCTGGGTGTACAGCCCGCGCGTCGAGGGCATCCATCTGCGCGCCGGCCCGGTCGCGCGCGGCGGCCTGCGCTGGTCCGATCGCCGCGACGACTTCCGCACCGAGATCCTCGGCCTGATGAAGGCGCAGCGCGTGAAGAACGCGGTGATCGTGCCGACCGGCGCCAAGGGCGGCTTCTATCCGAAGCATTTGCCCAGCCCCGCGATCGACCGCGACGCCTGGCTGGCCGAGGGCACCGAAAGCTACCGCATCTTCATCCGCGCGTTGCTGTCGATCACCGACAATATCGTCGCGGGCGCGGTGGTGCACCCGGAAGGCGTGACGATACTGGACGGCAACGACCCCTATTTCGTCGTCGCGGCGGACAAGGGCACGGCGACCTTCTCGGACGTGGCCAACACGCTGGCGATCGAACGCAATTTCTGGCTGGGTGACGCCTTCGCCTCGGGCGGCAGCGTCGGCTACGACCACAAGGCGATGGGCATCACCGCCAAGGGTGCCTGGGTCTCGGTGCGCCGCCACTTCCTCGAAATGGGCACCGACATCCAATCCGAGCCGGTGACGGTGGCGGGAGTGGGCGACATGTCTGGCGACGTGTTCGGCAACGGCATGCTGCTGTCCAAGTCGATCAAGCTGGTTGCCGCGTTCGACCATCGCCACATCTTCCTCGATCCCAACCCGGATGCGGCGAAGAGCTGGGAGGAGCGCGCCCGCATGTTCGCGCTGCCGCGTTCCAGCTGGGCGGACTATAACCCCGACCTGATCTCCGAAGGCGGCGGCGTGTTCCCGCGCACCGAAAAGTCGATCCCGCTCAGCCCGCAAGTCAAGGCGCTGCTCGACCTCGACGTCGACAGCATCGATCCCAACGGGCTGATGATCGCGATCCTCAAGGCGCGCGTCGGGCTGCTGTGGTTCGGCGGCATCGGCACCTATCTGAAGGCCGCGAGCGAGAGCAACGGTGAGGTGGGCGATCCCGCCAACGACCGCATCCGCATCAATGCCGAGCAGTTGCGCGCGCAGGTGGTGGGCGAAGGCGCCAATCTCGGCGTGACCCAGGCGGCGCGCATCGCGTTCGCGCGGAACGGCGGCCGCCTCAACACCGACTTCATCGACAATTCGGCCGGCGTCGATTGCTCGGATAACGAGGTCAACATCAAGATCGCGCTCAACCGCGAGATGATCGAAGGCCGGCTGAGCTTCGAGGATCGCAACACATTGCTCGTGTCGATGACCGACGACGTGTCGCACCTCGTGCTGGAGGATAATCGCCTTCAGACGCTGGCACTCTCCTTCATGGAGAATGACGGCGCGCTCGATCTGCCCAGCTATGTCCGGGTGATCGAGATCCTCGAATCGCGTGGCCGGCTCGACCGCAACGTCGAAGGCCTCGGCTCGAACGAGGACCTGCTGCGGCGTGCACAGGAGGGCCGAGGGCTCACCCGGCCGGAACTGGCCGTGCTGCTGGCCTCGGCCAAGCTGGCGCTGCAGGATGCGATCGAACAGGGCGATCTGGGCCATGACCCGGCGCTGGTCGGCGATCTCCACGCCGCCTTCCCCAAGGCGATGCAGGAACGCTTCGGCACCGCGATCGAGGAACACCGCCTCCGCAACGAGATCGTCGCGACCAAGCTCGCCAACCGCGTGATCAACCGCCTCGGCGTGCTCCACCCGTTCGAGCTGGCGGAGGAGGAAGGCGCGGCGATGCGCGACATCGCCGCGATGTTCGTCGTCGCCGAACAGCTGCTGGGGCTGCCCGCGCTGTGGGAAGCGGTGGAAACCGCCGAGATCAGCGAGGGCGCCCGCGTCGCGCTGCTCGACGAACTGGCGGTAGCGGTGCGCGGTCAGATCGCCGATCTGCTGCGCGTCACGCGTCCGGGCGCCAGCCCGGCCGAGGTGATCGCGCGGCTGAAGCCGGGCATCGAGGCGCTCGGCCGCGAGACCAAGGGGCTGATGCTGGCAGAAGTGCGGGCGCAGGCCGACAGGATCTGTGGCAAGCTCACCGCCGCCGGCGCACCCGGCGAACTGGTGGACCGGGTGGTTCATGTGTTCGAGCTGGATGGCTGCATCGGCCTTGCCGATCTCAGCCAGCGCCGCGGCATCGACGAGCTGGTACTCACCCGCGCCTTCACCGCGCTCGGCCAGGCGCTGGGCCTCGACTGGGCGCAGGCGACCGCGGCGCGGATCACTACAGGCGATGTGTGGGAGCGGCTGCTGATCGCCGGCCTCGCCCGCGATTTCCAGCAGCTGCGGCTGGAGTTCCTTGCCCGTGTCGACGGGCAGGATCCGCAGGAAGTGGTGGACGGTTGGCTGGCGGAACACCGCGCCCGTGTCGACCAGTTCAGCGCGCTGGTGCGGCGTGCGCGCCAGTCGGCGGTTCCGAACGCCGCGATGCTCGCGCAGATCGCGGGGCAGGCCCGCGTGCTGCTCGGGCGGGAGTAGCCCTGCAAATCCCCCTCCCGCTTGCGGGAGGGGTTAGGGGAGGGTGTGTGAGGGTAGCAGGCGATCCACTGAAAAGGGGCGGAAGCGACGCAGCCCTGCTCCTTTGAGCAAAGGTTGCGCTTCCAGCACACACCCTCCCCCTGCCCCTCCCGCAAGCGGGAGGGGAGAATAGAAGAAGGCGCTACTCCTTCACCCTCGCCAGCATCTCCAGCAGGTCTTCCGGGAAGATCGGCTCATCGTGCGCGGCAATCTCGCGCTGCGTGAACCAGCGCCATTCGCGCATCACCCGCTGCTCGAGCGCGGTATGCCCGGCAGTATCGATCGCCTCGGCCTCGGTGCGGACCAGGAAATAGCGCTCGTCGGCCCAGACCGGTACGCCTTCGATCGTCACGAACTCGACGACGCGCTGCGCCACTTCCGGCCCGGGATCGGCGGTGATGCCCGTCTCTTCCCACAGCTCGCGCCGCGCTGCCTCGACATAGCTTTCGCCGGGATCGACGGCGCCGCCCGGCGTGCACCAGAAAGGCGGCCGGTCGCTCGGATCGAAGCGGAACAGCAGCACCCGCCCCCGACCGTCCAGCAAGAGAATGCGCGCCGCCGGGCGCGCCATACGGGTGCCGCTCATTCGCCCGGTGCGGTCGCCTTGATCGCCAGCGCGTGGATGCGGGTGGCGAGCAGGTCGGCGAGCGCGTGGTTCACCTTGCGCTGCCGGGCGACCCGGTTGAGCCCTGCGAATTCCGGGCTTTCGATGGTGACGGAGAAGTGCGTCTCCCCCGTGCCGTCGTCGCCCAGATGCCCGCGATGCTGGGCGCTGTCGTTGCTGACATGGAGCTGCGACGGGGCAAGCGCATGGCGCAGGCGGTCGGCGATCAGATCGGCCAACGGGCCGGTAGCGAGGTCGTTCATCGCGCCTATATAGGCGGTTTGTTCGAGGGAGTCGCGTGGCTAGCCATCAGCCGAAAAGGGATCGTCCGAATGCCCGTTTCCATGGTCGTATGGAGGCGGAGGGGAGACTCTGCGCGCAGCCGGGCTGCACCGCCGCCGGTGAATTCCGCGCGCCGCCGCTGGAAGGCGCGCGCAGCGACTTCGACGGGCCGCCGCAGTTCCGCTGGCTGTGCCTCGACCATGTCCGCGCGTTCAATTCGGGCTATAATTTCTTCGCGGGCATGAGCCCCGACGAGATCCACGATGCCCAGCGCCCGATCGCCGGATGGGAGCGCGAGACGCGCGTGTTCAGCGCCAACCCGGACGTGCCGCCGCGCTGGGCCGACTTCGCCGATCCGCTCGACGCGATCGGCGCCCGCTTCCGCGACCGGATGAAGGACCGCGCCGAGCGCAAGGACGGCCGCCCGCTCTCCGGCGCGGACCGCGATGCACTGAAGGTGCTCGACCTCGCGATCGACTGCGATCGGACCATGCTGCGCAAACGCTATTCGGAGCTGGTGCGGAAATACCACCCCGATCGCAACGGCGGCGACCGCAGCCACGAGACGCGGTTGCAGCGGGTAATCGAGGCGTATCAGCAGCTGAAGGGATCGCCGGCGTTCGCGTGAACGCCGGCGCCGGACGGGCGGCGTGATTCAGGCCTCTGCCTCGGCCGTCAGACGTCGCGCAACGCTTTCCAATTGCTCTGCCACTGCGGACCAGCCTTGCTCGAACCCCATTGCGCGATGCGTCTCGCAGCTTTCCTGGGACCAGTGCCGCGCGCTGGCGCGGTACCGGGTTTGCCCGCCCTCTGGCTCGAACGACCAGGTGCCGACCATGAAGGGCGGCTGCGGAATCCATCCTGCCCGGAACGCGTCGGTGGAAACCACGCGGCGGCCCGGCACCACCTCGAGAATCACGCCCTCCAGCGCCTGCTCCTCCCCGTTCGGGCCGCGCATGATCATCGCGCTGCGGCCCCCGGGGCGCAGATCCTGCTCGATCACTTCGGTCGTCCAGGGGCGGGGGCACCACCATTCCTCGAAATGTTCGGTGAACGCGCGCCAGCACGCTTCGACGGGCGCATCGATCAGGCGCTCGACGACCAGTTCCAGTGCTTCAGTCATGCGTTCGCCTCCGTCCCGCTGAGCAGCCCGAACCCCGCGCCATCCGGATCGACCGCTTGCAGCACCCGCTCGCCGCCGGGCACCTCCATCGGCCCGTTGACCACCGTGCCGCCGGCGGCCTCCACCCGGCCCTTCGCCGCGTCGACATCGTCGACCCGGAAATAGAAGCTCCACCCCGGCCGCGCGCCGGGCGGGCAGCGCATGATCGCGCCAACGGGTTCGCCGCCGTCATGGCCGATGAAACTGTATTCCCCCATCTCGCCCATCGGCATCCCGCCCATGCGAGTGAGCCCGAAATGTCGGTGATAAAAGCCGAGCGCGCCCTCCGCATCCGGCGTCAGCAGCTCGTTCCAGCCGACATGGCCGAGCCCGTGGCGCTGATAGACGGTGCTGGTCGCCCCCTCGGTCGCGCCGCGCATCACATAGAGGGGGATGCCCTGCGGGTCGGTGACCATCGCGATCCGTCCCACACCGGGCGCATCCCACGCCGGCACCATCACCTTGCCGCCCGCCACGACGATGTCCGTCACGGTCGCATCGACATCGTCGACCCCGAAATAGGTCAGCCAGGTCGGGCTCGCCCCCGCCGCCTGCATCGCCGCATCGAGCTGGAGCATGCCCCCGGCATTGCCATCGGGCGCGACGATCATGCGATAGTCGATGCCGCCCGGCACCGGGTCACCGATCTGCCATCCCACCACCGCGCCGTAAAAGGCGGAGGCCTTGGCCGCGTCGCCTGTCATCAGCTCGTACCAGATCATTTCGCCTTGCCGATTCGTCATCTGTACCTCCCCTGCGTTCAGCCCTCGCCGCGATCGACGATCGGTTCGAATCCACCCCAGAACATCCGCTTGCCGTCGAACGGCATGTCGTTGCCCTGCATGTCCGGGTCCGCCATCAGCGACTGCCAGCCGGTATCGCGGGCGGCCTTGTCGGGCCACACGACCCAGGAGAAGACCACCGCCTCCCCCTCGGTCGCCAGCGTGGCGCGGTAGAAATCGGTGGTTTCACCGCGGGGCACGTCCTGACCCCAGCCCTCCACGACCCGGGTGGCGCCGTACTTCAGGAACTTGTCCGCCACCCGCAGCGCGAGATCCGTATAGGCCCGCCGGTTCTCCTCCGGCACGGGCAGTACATAGCCGTCGATATATGCCATGGTCCTTCTCCTTCAGGCGAGTTCCGGCATCTCCGTCTTGAGTTCCGCCAGTTGCGCGCCGGTCGCGGCGAGGAAGGCCGGACGGGCGAGGCAGCGCCGCTGATAGGCGGCCAGCGCCGGATGCGCGTCCAGGAGCTCGGTATGGTCGAGCGCCCGCAGCGCGGAGGCCATCAGCAGGTCGCCGGCGGTGAAGCGATGTTCGAGATACTCGCGGTCGCCGAGCGCGGTGGCGAGATGCCCGAGCCGCTTGGCGATCGTCTCGACCAAGCTGGGCCTGCGCAGCTTTGCCCATTCCTCGTCGCGGGCGAACAGATCGACATTGCCGAGTTCGAGCAGCATCGGCTCGACGCTGTTGAGCGCGGCGAACATCCAGCAGTGCGCCCGTGCCCGCGCCGCGGGATCGCGCGGCAGCAGCGCTTCGGAGCGCTCGGCGATGTGGAGCACGATCGCGCCGGATTCGAACATCCGGATGTCGCCCTCACGGTAGGAAGGCACCTGACCGAACGGCTGTTCGGCGAAATAGCGCGGAGGCCGCCGCACGGCGCTGATCGGATCGGTGCGATAGCCGATCCCGGCTTCCTCCAGCGCCCAGCGGACGCGATAGTCGCGGACATAGCCACGGGCGAAATCGGGCACCCAATCGAAGGTGACGATCTCGATCGGGCTTTCGGGGTCGACGGGCATGACATGCTCTCCTCGGTTCAGGCGTCGCCTTCGCGTTTGGCACCCTTGAGCAGCGCGACGATCGCCATGGCGTGGCCATGGCCCAGCCCGAACTGCGATTTCAGATCGGCGACGATCGTGCCGGCCTTGACGCCCGCCCGCAGGCCGTCGGCGTCGGCCCAGCCCTGGTCGGCTGCGTAGGTGCGAAAGTCCGCCGGGGTGCGGCCGGTCTTCGCCTGGATATTCTCGAGATAGGCCTGGAACGACATTGCCGGATCTCCTCTTTGGTCAGGCGGGTTCGACGGCGGCCTCGAGCGCGGCAATGTCGATCTTGCGCATCGTCATCATCGCCTGCATCGCCCGTCCGGCGCGTTCGCGATCCGGATCGGCCATCAATTGCATCAGCCGACGCGGCACGATCTGCCAGCGCAGGCCCCAGCGATCCTCGCACCAGCTGCAGTCCCGCTCGGCACCGCCATTGGCCGTGATCGCATCCCACAGCCGGTCGGTCTCGGCCTGGTCCTCGGTGTGGATCTGGAACGATACCGCATCGTTGAACCGCGCCTGCGGGCCGGCGTTCAGCGCGATGTAGCGCGATCCCGCGAGGATGAATTCCACCACCAGCACCGCACCCGCTTCGCCGGCGGGGTAGTCGGCAGGCGCGCGCACGACATTGTCGATGCGGCTGTCCGGCAGCAGCGAGGTGTAGAAGCGCGCAGCATCCTCAGCGGCGCCGTCGAACCACAGGCAGGGCACGATCTTCTGCGCCATGGCTCAGGCGGGCTCCGCCTGGGCCATCGCCTTGGCGGCGGCTTCCATGTCCATGTGGAACGGCTCGAAGATATGCCCGTCCGGATCGGTGAAGGTACGGCCGTACATGAAGCCCATGTCCTGCACCGGCCGGAGGTCGCCGCCGCCGCCGGCGCCCGCCGCCTTGTCGACCAGCGCGTCCACGGCCGCGCGGTCTTCCAGGGGAAGCGCGATCAGCACCTCGGTCACCGTGTTCGCGTCGGCAACCGCACGCGGGGTGAAGGTCTGGAAGAAGTCGCGGTGGAGCAGCATGAAGGTGAGTGATTCCGAAAACACCATCGCACTGGCCGTCGGCCCGCTGAACTGATCGTTCTTCGTGCAGCCGATCGCTTCGTAAAAGGCCGTCGCGCGGGCAACGTCCTCGACGGCAAGGTTCACGAACACTGGTTGCGCCATCGTCACTCTCCCGTTCGCCCGCGCTTGAGTCGCGGTGCCATTGATTCGTGCCCCCGACAGTTCTAAAAAACAACCATGAAGTTAGAAAATATAACTAACACGGGTCGAGCCGGGGTGAAGCGGCGCTATGACGATGCCTGCGGCACCGCGCTGGCGCTGGAATTCGTTGGTGAGCGGTGGGCGTTGCTGATCATTCGGGAATTGCTGCTCGGGCCGCGCCGCTTCGGCGAAATCCGCGCGGGCCTGCCCGGGCTCAGCGCAAATGTGCTCACCCAGCGGCTGGCTGGGCTGGAGGCGGACGGCATCGTCGTGCGCGAGAAGCTGCCGCCGCCGGCGAACGTCCAGGTCTATGCGCTCACCCCTTGGGGCTATGCGGCCGAGCCGGTGGTGATGGCGATGGGCCGCTGGGCGCTGCGGTCGCCGCGGCACGACCCTTCCCTGCCCTTTTCGCGCGTGTCGCTGATGCTGGCGCTGCGGATGATGCTGCTGCCGGAGATAGCCGAGGGCTGGGCGGGCCGAATCGGCTTCCGGCTCGGCGAGGAGACCTATGTCGTGCAGGTCGCGCACGGCGCCCTCGCCATCGAGCGCGGCACGCTGGTTGATGCCGAGGCGGTGTTCGTCGGCGAACCCAATGATTTCCTGCCGGTGCTGTTCGGCGCGATGCCGCTCGCCGCCGCGCTGGCCGAGCGCCGGTTCGCGGTGGAGGGCGATACTGCCCGCGCCGCCGCCTTCGCCGGGCTGTTCCTGCTGCCGCCCAAGGTGTCCGCCTGAACCCTCCCTAAGGGACATGAGGTTGCGGTGCGGCAAACAAGCCTCTAGGTCCCAAGCGGACTCAAGGATTCAAGACCATGGCCGATATCCCCAACACCCAACCCGATAGCCGGGACTCCACGATCCTCGACGCACCCGACAAGATGGTGAAGGTGCGCGACCTGTTCGGGATCGACATCGACATGGAAGTCCCCGCGTTCAGCGAGGCGGACGAGCGCGTCCCCGATCTGGACCCCGCCTATGTGTTCGATCCGGACACCACGCTCGCGGTGCTGGCCGGCTTCGCGCACAACCGCCGCGTGATGATCCAGGGCTATCACGGCACCGGCAAATCCTCGCACATCGAGCAGGTGGCAGCGCGGCTCAACTGGCCGTGCATCCGCATCAACCTCGACGCGCATATCAGCCGCATCGACCTGATCGGCCGCGACGCGATCGTGCTGCGCGACGGCCAGCAGATCACCGAATTCCGCGAAGGCCTGCTGCCCTGGGCGCTGCAGACGCCGACTGCGCTGGTGTTCGACGAATATGACGCGGGCCGGCCGGACGTGATGTTCGTGATCCAGCGCGTGCTGGAAACCGAAGGCAAGCTGACCCTGCTCGACCAGAACCGGGTGATCCGCCCGAGCCCCTGGTTCCGCCTGTTCGCCACCGCCAACACGGTGGGCCTGGGCGATACCAGCGGCCTGTATCACGGCACGCAGCAGATCAACCAGGGCCAGATGGACCGCTGGAACATCGTCGTCACGCTCAACTATCTGCCCGCCGCCACCGAGGCGCGGATCGTGCTCGCCAAGTCCGGCGAGTATGACAAGCCGGGCGGCAAGGAGACGGTGGAGAACATGGTCCGCGTGGCGGAGCTGACCCGCCGCGGCTTCATCAACGGCGACATCTCGACCGTGATGAGCCCGCGCACGGTGATCACCTGGGCGCAGAACGCGCTGATCTTCGGCGACATCGGCTTCGCCTTCCGCCTCTCGTTCCTCAACAAGTGCGACGAGGCCGAGCGCGCGCAGGTGGCGGAATATTACCAGCGCGTGTTTGGCAAGGATCTGCCGGAAAGCGTCGTCGGCCGCGCCTGAGCGGTATTGTTCCCGGGCTGCGGCTATACCGGCCGCGGCTCGGAATCGTCCACCGCCGCTGCGATCGGCTATCCCTCGGGCCGAGGTTGATGGATCCCGCCTGCGAAGGCGGGATACCTTGGCGCTGACGCCGAAGTCCCCCCCACAAGACAGGGGAACGGCCTGAAATCTGCTGCGTCATCCGGCCGCGGCGGCGCCATGTGCGCTTGCCATCCCACCGCAAGATTGTAACACCACCGATCGTAACGGGGAGCAAACGCCATTCGCCAGATCGCCGCCCTGCCGTACCGAACGCTCGGCGCAGGCACGGATGCGCCCACGCAGGTCCTGCTGGTGACCTCGCGCGGAAGCGGTCGCTGGGTGATCCCGAAGGGCAACCCTGGCGCAGGGCTCACCGCCCACGCCGCCGCCGCGCTGGAAGCGGAGGAGGAGGCGGGCGTCCACGGCCTGATCTGCCCGACGCCGCTGGGCTCCTATCGGTACCGCAAGAAGCGCGGAAACGGCGCCTCGCTGATGGTCGATGTCGAGGTCTTCCCCTTCGCGGTCACGCGGGAACTGGACGTCTGGAAAGAACAGTCCGAACGCCAGCGCCGGTGGTTCGCCCTGTCGGAGGCAGCGGAGGCCGTCGACGAGGCCGATCTGCGGGACCTGAGGAATTTCGAGCGGCGACCCGGCGCATGGGCATGCTCGGCACCGTGGTCCAGAAATCAAAGGTCAATCGAATGTTCGCGTGGTTCCAACGCCTGCTGCCCAAGAGCGGCAATTTCTTCGAGATGTTCGAAGCCCATGCGGCGACCGTCGTCGCCGGTGCGGATGCCCTGGCGCGACTGCTGCAGGGGGGCGGCAAGGACCATATCCGCGAAGTGATCGAGCGCGAGCATGATGCCGACGAGATCACCCGCCAAGTCTTGCAGACGGTGCGCGTCACCTTCCTCACGCCGT
>Ga0307412_10000365_pt1 | contig 28116 bp, 23 predicted proteins | sample DK1Cmetagenome_3_FD_203823 | JGI IMG/M metagenome (GOLD analysis project Ga0307412, IMG submission 203823) | Maize rhizosphere microbial communities from greenhouse at UC Davis, California, United States - DK15-C-1 | ecosystem: Host-associated > Plants > Roots > Rhizosphere > Soil | place: USA...
CCGTCCGGCGCTGATCGCCTACCGCGGACGGTTCGACGGCTTCCACGCCTTGCCGGCGGCGGTCTCCAAGACCCTGCTGGTGCGGTTCGACTACAACAAATACTCGGTCCACGCGAAGGCGGCGGGGCGCCCGGTCGATATCCACGCCTATGCCGATCGCAGGTGCTGTCAGTCTTCTGCGAACCGGTCTCCACTTGGCAGTCCCCGGGCTATGAAGCTGGCAGCCTAAGCCACGAGGTTCTGCCACTCAGCCAGTGCGGCTGAGCGGCGTTTCTTGTAGGTGTCTCTGTCGACGAGATGGCGCTCGAGCTGAAAGTGATTGTGGACGTTGGCGTGGACCGATGCGAACTTCTGCAAGCTTTTCATCTGTCGAAATCTGAGCATCGCCCGCTCCCGCCTGCGCAGGGGCAAATGACTATTTTCCGCCCGGTTATTCGCCCACCTCCCGATCTCTTGTTTCGGCCGGTTCCCCAACTCGGTCATCGCAGCACCGTAAGAGCGATTTCCATCGGTGGTAATCGCTTCCGGGCTGCCATGGCGTTTCAGCGCCTTCTTCATGAACCTCAGCGCCGCGGCCTTGTCGCGGGTCTTGGTGACGTAGCTTTCCAGCACTTCGCCTTCGTGATCGACTGCGCGCCACAGATAGACCAGCTCGCCGTTGATCTTGACGTACATCTCGTCGAGATTCCATTTCCAATGCCGAAAACCGCGCATTCGGCTCACGCGCTGGCGTCGAATATCTGCGGCAAACATTGGACCGAACCGATTCCACCAAAATCGGACGGTCTCGTGGCAGATCTCAATGCCGCGTTCGAAGAGGAGATCTTCCACGTTCCGCAAGCTCAGCGGAAACCGGACATACATGAGAACCACCAGCCGGATCACCTCGGGTGACGAGTTGAAGCACCGGAACGGACTGGGCGGCTTTGCCCTGGATTTGCGAGCCATTACCCGCCGCTAGCAGTGACCTGCTGGCGATGCCACACAGGTCTGACAGAGCCCCGTCCAGACATGACAGTGCCAATCAAAGAGCCTCGCCGCAACCTCCGCTGGGCCTAGATCAGCCGTGCGTTGTCATAGGCGTGAGCGACGTTCGCGAAAATCGTGCCGGCATTTTCGGAAGTCGCATCGTTGGCATCGCCGACGATGATCACGCGCGCGCCCATCCGCTCGGCTGCCTCGACCAGGGAACGTTCCGACTTTCGCTCGCTCGCAAAGACGATGGTGTCGACCTTCGGCAAGGCAATGGGGCCAGCAGGCGTATTCAGCTCGATCCCCTCACCGTCCTTCAGCGCGATCTCGTACACGTCCTTGATCCGCGTAACGTGCTTGGCATTCTGGCGGTTGAGCAGATACCAGCGGTCATGCGCAGCAAGCTTGTAGCCGAAATGGTGGCTGGACTCGGCGACCGTGACCCTCGTCCCCGCTTCCGCGAGATAATCCGCGATGACCATTCCGTTCTGATCCCCGCCGACAACGAGGGCCGTTTCGCCGATCGGCAATTTTTCTTCGACGAGGTCGTCCAGCAGCACGATATCGGTGTTTTCGGCGCCTAGCACCATCTCGATCAGATTTTGGGGAATAGCGGGCAGGCTGCCGGACGCGATGAACACGATATCGGCCTTGCTCTCTTGCAAAACGGCTTCGCTGACCTCCGTGCCGAGGCGAACGTCGACGCCTTGCTTCGCCAACTGTCGCTCATACCAAGGCACGATATCGCCAATCTCGTGGCGGCCCGGCATCTGGCGGGCAAGGAGGATCTGACCGCCAAGCTGCTGGCGCCGTTCAAACAGCGTCACCTCGTGGCCGAGTAAGGCCGACATGCGCGCCGCTTCCATGCCCGCGAGACCGCCACCGACGACGACCACCTTCTTGGCACGATCCTTCGCGGAGCCGGCAATGTCGACGCAGGACAGTTCGCGGCCCATGCGCGGGTTTACGACGCAGCTGGCGTCCGCGACGCCCTTGTGGCGCATTCCGTGTTCGTCGATGCAGCCCCGGCAGTCCGCCAGGCAGGGGCGGATGTCGGCAAGATCACCCTTTCGTACCTTGGCGAAAATCTGCGGGTCGGCGATGGTTGCGCGGCCGAAACAAACGAAATCCGCCTTGCCTGCCACAATTACGTCGCGCGCCATTTGCGGATCCTTGATGCGCCCAAGCGCGCCGATCGGGACCGTTGCATGGGGACGCACGGCAGCGGCGAGGTCGGTGTAGCAGCCTTGCGGCTCATACATTGGTGGGATCGTCAGTTGCGGCGTGCCCACGAGGCCTGCCGTGACGGTGATGAAGTCGGCACCGGCAGCTTGGGCAAGGGGCGCAAGGCGGCAGCTTTCCTCAATGGTCCAGCCCATGTCGCCCAGAAAGTCGCTGCCGTTATATTTAAGGCCCACGGCGACCTGGGGTCCGACGGCTTCCCGAACCGCCGAAACGACATCGAGGAGGAACCGCGTCCTGTTCTCGAAACTGCCGCCATATTCGTCAGTGCGACGGTTGAAGAGAGGGGTCATGAAGTTGCTAATGAGATAGCCGTGACCGGCGTGAATCTCGACGAAATCAAAGCCCGCTTCGGCGCAGCGCCGCGCACCTTCGGCGAAATACTGCACAGTCTGCTGAATTTCATCCAGCGTCATCGCACGATTGCTGACCGAAACCTGCCGCGAAGTCGTGTCACCCATCGCGTTGCGGACGTTCGAGGAAAGCCCGGAAGGCGACATCAGCCCATCATGATTTGTACCTTCCGTACCGCCGCCGTGCCAGAGCTGAATGCCCACGCGGGTGTCATATTTGTGCACCGCGTTGATCATACGGGCCAACGATCGGATAATATGGTCGCTATAAAGCTGGATCCCATGCGAATCCCACGTCTTCTGCGGGACGACCCGCGAAGCGCCAATGGTGATCATGCCGGGCTCGCCGCGCGCGCGTTCGACGAGATAGGCGATCATCTGCGGATCGATGTCCCCGTTCGAGTCGGTCTTGATGCCGGCCGACATACCCGACATCGCCATGCGATTGGAGATCGTCATCGGCCCCATCTTCAGCGGCTGGAACAGTTCGGGAAGCAGTTGATCGCCCATGTGGCGCGCAGCGGTGGCGGGCATGTCTGTCTCTCCATGCAAGCGCGGTCCGCGCCAGCGAGCTTGGCTCACCGTGAGTGGCGGCCATTTATTGCACGGAGCATACGAACGGGCTGGGCGCGTGGCAAGCAAAAGGGCGTGTCATTCCTATTTTGGTTGATCCAATTCACAGGGCTCGGAAGCGAATTTTGCCTAAATCTCAGCCGTTTTCCCGCAATCGATGGCCAAGCTGCATTTCAGCTTTTATTTTGGACCGTCCATTCCCGTTGACATGAATGGGCCATGGACGTATCCCTCAACGCGGGTGTCGAGCGCTCAGCGTCGCCAAATAAGGGCGACGGATGTTTGACAGGGAGAGTGTGATGAGAACGAAGCTCGCTTTCGGTAGCCTCCAGGTATTGGCGCTTTCGGCCCTTGCAACGCCTGCCTCTGCGCAGACGAACGCTACGGGTTCGGCAGTCAACTCGCAGAGTTCGGCGTCCGACGACGCGCAGATTTCGACTGGAAGCGATATTATCGTGACCGCACGTCGGCGGAACGAGACCTCGCTCCAGGCGCCGGTGGTGCTCAGCGCTTTTTCCGGCGAGCAGCTGGCGCGTTTGAACGTGCAGAATATTATCGACGTCGGCAAGCTGACTCCTCAACTCGTTATCGGCGCTGCCAGCGGGTCCAACGGCAGTGTTATTGGCCTGCGCGGTGCTTCCGGTTCCACGGCGAATCCTGGCTCGGAGGGAGCGGTCACCATCACCATGGATGGCGTGCCGATCAGCAACGGCCCAATTGTTCGCCTCTCGGCGATGGACATTGGCCAGGTGGAAGTTCTCAAGGGCCCGCAGGCCCTGTTCTTCGGGAAGAACGCCAGCGGCGGTATCATTTCCATTCGCACCGCCGAGCCCACCAGCATCTTCAAGGCGCAGGTCAGCGGCGGCTATGAGTTCAATGCCCGGCAGGGTGACATCGATGGATATGTCTCCGGTCCGCTCAGCGACACCGTTACGGCGCGGCTTGCGGGGCGCTTCTCGCGGCAGAGGGGCTACTTCACAAATCGCGCGACCAATCCGGCGTTTCGCTTTGGCCCCGGAACCGATGAAGAGGCCGCTCGTCTCAGCCTGAACTGGCAGCCGGACGATAGATTGACGGTTAAGCTCCGCGGCACCTTCCACCATGTACGTGAAAATAGCAGCTATGCGATCAACCAGAAGATCGCGTGCGTCACGCCCGGAGTTCCTCAGACAACCGGCGCTGCGGTGGCGGGTTCCGGTGATACCGATTGCATTGCCGATAATTTCAATCGGATAGCCGCGATGCCTTCCGCTTTGATCCGAGCGGCAACTGGAAATCCGCTATTTGATTCCGATCAAGACTACTTCAAGACGACCCAGTACCTATTGTCTTCCGATATAGAATATAAGTTAAACGACTTTATTACGATCAATTCGATTACGGGATATTATCATGTCAATCAGAATGCATTGAATTCTACAACTCAGGGAGATAAGTTCTATATTGGTGAACAATCAGGCATTCGCAAGCGTACATTTAGCGAGGAAGTCCGTGTATCCTACATAAACCCCGATGTACCGATAAATTTAATGTTCGGCGGTTTCTTTCAGGATGATCGTTTTACGTTGCAGCAGCAACTTGTTAATAACGTTGCCGGAACGGCGACAAATTATGTAATCGGCCTGACCACGTTTAACTGGACCGTGCCCACTCACAGCAAGACCTATTCCGCCTTCGGTCAGGTGGGCTGGGATTTCGCCCCGGCGTTCAGCCTATCGGCGGGCGTACGCTATTCCGAAGACAGGAAGAAAGAGAACGTCACTCCGCCAAACGGCCTGCCCAATAAACTCGCGCGACCGAACCGCAAGTTCAGTAACTGGTCGCCGGAAGTCACACTGGCTTACAAGCCCAGCCCATCCTTCAACTTGTTCGCCTCTTACAAGCAGGGCTTCAAGGCGGGCGCTTTCAACATCGTCGCAACGACGCTCCAACCGCCGACCACGAATGCGAGGATTGTCACGTTCGACAACAGCTATGAACCGGAGACGGCATCGGGTTTCGAAGCCGGCTTGAAGACCTTGCTGTTCGATCGCCAGCTTCGCGTGAACCTGGCGGCGTACACCTACCTCTATAGCAATCTTCAACTCAGCCGGGTTGATCCCAACACCTTCGGCATCGGGATTCTCAACGCCTCATCGGCGCGGATCAAAGGTCTTGAGGGCGATTTCGCCTTCTCTCCTCGCGCCGTGTCCGGACTGACTTTGACGGGAGCCGCCGCGTATAACTCAGCCCGCTATAATTCAAGCTTCCTGGGGCCGTGCTATACCGGGCAAACACCTGCGGGAGGTTGCTTCCCCACAACGATCAATGGGACGACGGTGCTCGTGCAGGAATTTCTGGGACGACCGCTTCCGCGCGCCCCGGAATTCAGCGGCAGTTTGGGCGTAACCTATGAGAGGCCAGTCAGCGACGACTGGATGGTCACATTAAATGCCAACGGGGTCTATACGTCCAGCCAGTTCACCTCCCAGGAGTTGAGCCCGATCGGTAAGTCTCCCAGCCGGTTCCTGCTGGACTCGAGCCTGTCCTTCGGTACGAAGTCCCGGAGCATGGAGTTCGCGATCGTCGGCCGGAACTTGACCGACAAGCATTTCGGGGTACTCAGTTTTGGGTCATTCGGCACGGGTGGGGGCACCGGTACCGCGGGGGGCTTCAAATCCGACTACGAAGGGCCTGTTTCCCGTGGCCGGGAAATCTGGCTGAAAGTAACTCTGAGACCTTCCGAGTTCTGATACGGTCATTGTAAAGCAACATGAACCCCGCGTCGTTGATGCGGGGTTTTTGACTGTGCTCGGACTGGCGCGCATTTGTATCAATGCACATCAATAGCGGCAGGTCCACTATCTGCGCGAGCAGCGTGACGTAGTTTCCAGGACCTCATCTGGCGATCGGCGACCGGTGACAACCTACCGCCTCCATCACCTCGCCGCCAGATGCCCCTAAATGTCGGGTCGGCACCGGATCGACGATGTTTATCTCACGTCTGGCCTCCACCACGGTCTTCGGCAGATTGCAGAACAGTCAGACCAAGACGATGACAATATCAAATGTCGCGCCGACTTCGGCTGTTTCCGGCTGAGGCCGCTATGGGTCGCTTGAGAATGGCGGTCAGCGGCCTTCCTGATCGTCCTGGCTATGCGCGGCTCATGATCGGCTCAATCCGATACCGAAATCGTCAGTGGCCAAGATAACCGCACCGCGCTGAGGACACCATCGCATGGCGCGGTAACGTGTGTCAGCAGAAGGCCCCAAGGGGGTGTGTTGCTGAGGTTCTGCGATCAAGCCGCCAAGGCACGGTTCGACCTTGTGTTGGACGCCCAACGGACTGGCCGCCCAACTATTTCCAAGCAATGGCGCTAGTGCGCCAAAGCGCGCACGAGCAGAATACCGGTTTCCACCCCGGAGCCCTAGCGCACCGATTTGGCGGCTTGGAGCCGGCCGATCTGTTCTTTGTCATAGCCGAGTTCGCGCAGCACTTCATCGGTGTGCTGCCCCAGTTGCGGCGCCACGCCGCCATCCACTGCGGGCGTACCCTGGAAATCGACGGGATGGCTGAATGCCCTGACAGGCCCATAATCATCAGTGTCGTATGTCTTGATGCAGCCGAGATGCTGGATCTGCGGGTCTTCGATGAACTCGTCGATCGACTTGAGCTTACCCAAAGGAAGCCCCTCGCTGATCGTCAGAGCTTCCAGTTCATCCGAGGTCATCTCGACCGTCTGCTTCTCGAGTTCCTCCCACATCGCGTTCCAGTTCGACACCCGTTTCATCGGCGCATTGAACCGCTCGTCCGTGATCAGGTGTTCGGTGCCAAGCGCCTTGCAGACCTTGGCGAACAGTTCGTCCGTCTGGAAAAAGCCCATAAAGATGCCATCCGCCGTCCGGAACGGCCGGGTCACATTGGGCGCGACCATTCTTTCCTCGCTATCGAGGAAGCAGTGGTTGTAGATGTTGTCGACGAGGTTCAAGTACGAGAAGGCTTTGAGCAACGAAACCGAGACGAACTGGCCCTCGCCGCCGTTCTTCTCGCGAGCGTAGAGCGCAGTAGAAATTGCGCTGGCGGCCGCGGTGGCAGTGAACTTGTCGACGAACATCGAGCGCAGCGGTTGAGGCGGGAGAGTGCGGCCGCTCTGCAGGTACATTGCTCCGGAGAGGCCTTGGATCACCTGATCATAGGCCGGCCTGTCAGCATAGGGGCCGTCGGGCCCGAAACCACTGATCATCACATAGATCAGGCCCGGGTTGCCCTGCTTGAGCGTGTCGTAGTCCAGTCCGAGGCGCTTCATCACGGCGGGGCGGGTGTTGACGATCATAACATCGGCAGCAGCAGCGAGTGACTTGGCGATGCCTCGCCCTTCGTCCGACTTGAGATCGAGCGCCACACTGCGTTTCTGCCGGTTCACAGCGAAGAAGTGCGCAGAGAGACCGTTGTGCATAGGTGGAACCCAGCGGAACGGGTCGCCGGTGGTCCCTTCGATCTTGACTACCGAGGCGCCCAGTTCCGCGAGCATGGCCCCGGCCAACGGCCCCGCCACCATCGTGGTGATTTCGAGCACGTTTATCCCTGCGAGCGGTCCGCGCCCCGATCCCTCTGCCATGTCTTCTATTCTCCTGTGGTATGCTACCAGGCGAAACGGTCTTACGCCTTTTTCCATTTTTCGCCGACTCCGCTACATCGGTAGCGCAAGGGTTCCGTTTTCGGCGCTCAGGCACAGAATGAAATCTGGACCGCTGCCACTCAATCGGCGAATGCGGTTCGCGAAGGCTATCGCCCCGTGAAGGCGGGCGGCCGGCGCTCGACGAAGGCGGCGACCCCTTCCTTGAAATCCTCGCACTCGAACGACTTGAGTTCCTCGAGGAGCGCCGCTCCCGTGGCCTCACCGAGGTCTTGGAAAAATCCTTCGTAAACCTGTCGCTTGATGATCGACGTGGAGCGCGGTGACGAATAGATCGCGAGCTCGTTGGCGAACTTCATGACGTCTTCCATGAAGGTCTCGGCAGGAATGGCCCGGACCAAACCGAGGCGCTCCCCTTCGGCAGCAGTGACTGGCCGGCCGGTCATAAGCAGGTCCAATGCATTCATCGGCCCGATCAGCTTGGGCAGCATCCACGACATCCCATGCTCGGCAACCAGGCCCAGCCGCGCGAACGAAGTCGTAAGCTTGGCCGTGTCCACCATGAAGCGGAAATCGCAGTAGAGGGAGATGCTGAGACCCACACCCGCGATCGGCCCGTTGATCGCTGCAATAAGCGGCTTGGGGGTGGACAGGATATACGTAAGACGGTGGCCGTAGTTGCCCGTGTAATCGTCGGGGTTGGGCAGCACCGCATCCTCGACGTTCTGCAGGGCCGACATGTCCGCACCCACGCAGAACGTCTTGCCATGGGCGGTCAGCACGATCACTCTGACCTCGTCATCGGCGGTTGCGCGGTTCAGCGCATCACGCAATTCGTTCTCCATCACGATGCCGAACGCGTTGCGCTGTTCGGGATTGTACAGAGTGATCGTGGCGACGTGATCCGTGACGTCGTAAAGCAGGCGCTCGTACATGGTTGTAACTCTCCCGAAGTGGCGAAGTTCGCCTATTGCCAATCAGCCTCTGTGCATCCGCGCGACATAGCTGGAGTCGCGCGGCCTCACATCGGCGTAAATGGATGATCCATTAAGCGCAGGCTATCCAAGTTGTGCACTCGATGTCAACTCGCCTGCGGCACCCGTCCAATTTTTGTGAACTTTGGTCGATCCATTCCGTTTGATAGTGGAGATGGGCCTTGATGGAGCGCTTTGTCCTGTCGCGCGTGCGATGGTATCTTCTGCCTCGGCGGCGCCAACCCTGACTCAGGCCATCCCCGCCATGCGTGTATTCCACACTTTCAGGGTGTGCTCACCGGCGGCATTTCTTGTGGCCACGAAAGCGTGCACGGCGTCGTCGATGCGGCCATCACGGAGGCAGTTCACGACCGTTCGATATCCCGTTGTCATCGGCAGGAAAGGGGTTGTTCTGGCCGCCTCGGTATAGCCAAGGATCACCTGCGAGGCCGCCGTGACGATCGATTCCATCATCTTGTTGCCGCTGAGTTTGGCGAGCTTTTCTACAAATTGAAGTGTCTTGGCGGAGCGCTCTGCGTGAGCGCCAGCTTCCGTGAGCGCATCGATCTCGTCCAGCGCGGCCGACAGGCGCTGGAAATCGGCCTCGGTGGCCCGGCCCGGGATCAGGCGCAACGCGGCCGCCGCAATATGGGTGTTCGCCTCAAGAAAGGTTTCCAGGGAAATGCGACCGAAGTCGAGCATATCGCGGAAGTTCTGGCTGACCAGGCCGGCGGCATTGTCGAGGATGAAGGCCCCGCCCTGGCTACCCTTGCGCAGCGTGATCAGCCCAAACATTTCGAGGCTGCGCATCGCCTCGCGAACCGCAGTTCGGCTCACTCCGTGCTGCACGGCAAGTTCGCGTTCGGTCGGGAGTCGATCTCCCGGCTTGAGCTCGCCAGCGATCAGTTTGGCGCGGATCTGGGAGCAAATGACTTCGAAGGCGCGCGGTGCCGGCGGTCCGTCCCCCTCGGCAGTCGCCACCAGTTGCAATGGGTGCCGCGTCCGAACTGACATGTTCCCTTAGATCTCCGCTTTGCCAAGTCGGCGTGTACCGCCGCTTGCACCAGGACGCAAGCAAACTCCCGAACGGCGATGCGATGTCTGCCGCCGTCTCGGTTCTCGGATCGAGCGCCCCGCCGTGCTTGGTGCTGCTGGCCGCCGGCGTGTCGATGCAGGTGAGAAGCCGTATTCGATTTAAATTAATGGCGCAGTTTGGAGCGGACAAACGACATCTGTCGTAAAGGGAGTCCTAATGCTTCTGGGCGGTTTTGTCGAGAACTTCGTGGCAATGGACGATCCATACTTGACCTTCGGCTCGAAACGCGCTCTGCTATGGTCACGGCGATCTTGTAGCTGCGCCGAAGCGCGAGAGCATGAGGCTTCACCCAAGCTCTCGACGTTTGCCCTCCCACCGGCGGAGCCACTAAAAAAGATCTGAGGTTGCGCCCACAGCTGAAGATTTCAAGTATTGGAATGAAGGAGGACGCCAGATGGCTAAGTTAATGATGATTTCGGCCGATACGCATGCTGGCCCCGCGCCGCATGAGTATGCGGATTGGCTGGATCCAAAATACCGAGATGGCGTCGATGACCTGATCAAGCACACCGAGTGGTTTCAGTCGATTGCTTTTGAAGCTGCGCCGGACGAAGCGGCGCGAAAAATCGTCGATACGCGCGGCGTCATGGCAAGCGGCGGCATGAGCGGAGTCTGGGATCCGGCGCGACGCCTGGCCGAACTCGAAGCCGAGGGATTCGTTGCTGAATTGATATTCCCTGGCGATCCGTCAACGATCGGGATGTATTTCTCCAACTTGAACCGTCCCTGTTCCGCGGAATACCGGGCGGCTGGCGTTAAGGCACACAATCGCTGGTTGGCAGAGTTTTGCTCCTACGCGCCCGGCCGGATGCTTGGCGTAGCCCAGATGGAGCCGTGGCCGGACATTCAGGCATGCGTGCGCGACGTTGCCTGGGCGAAGCAGGCGGGTATGGGGGCGGTCTCGATGCCGCGGTTCACTGGCATCGAGGAAAATCAACCCCCGGTGACCTCGCCGCAATGGGAGCCGTTCTGGCAGGCCTGCGTGGACAACGACATCGCGGTCAGCTTCCATGTTGGCCATCTGCATCCGCAAGGCGGAGCGTTGGAGGTGTTGGAGGCCGCCAACATGAAGGTGACCGGTTTCCAGGATCCCGCAACAGATGGAATAATCCATTACGACGCTGGTCGTCGGCCGTTCTGGCAGCTCGTGCTCGCCGGCGTGTTCGATCGCTACCCGACGCTACGAGCGACCTTCACAGAGTTCCATTGCGAGTGGATCCCGGCGACGCTGGCGCACCTCGAGCGACGCTTCGACGAAGTTCGCTTTAGTGAGTCTGGTTTGCGGCTGCCGAAGCTGCGGCCCACGGACTACTGGCGTAGGAATTGCGGAGTTGCCGCTCAGCTGCGCCCTTACGAGGTAGCGTTGCGTGGTCAGATCGGTACAGAGACTGTGATGTTCGGGACCGATTATCCTCACCCTGAGGGAACATGGCCAAACACGCGTGAGTGGCTGCAGGGCCTCATGCAAGGCGTGCCCGAGCCTGAGGTCCGGATGATCCTCGGCGAGAACGCAGCGCGAATGTATGGCTTCGACGCGCAGGCTCTGGCGCCTCACGTGGAACGGGTTGGCCTCGAGCCTGCCGAGCTCATCGATGAGCATCCGGTCCCGAAACAACTCATCGACAACTTCCAGTGGAGGTCGGGATACCTGAACCGCGCCTTCAAATACGATCCGGACGTTGTAGAACCCATTATCCGCGAAGACGAAAAAAGTGTAATTGCCGCCACTTGATCGCACGACGCCGATCCCCGCGCGCTCCACGCACGTCGTGAGGATCGGCGAAACGTTTGCTGAAGCGGGCCAGGTGCCACATGCCATAAGAAAGTGGGAGGGAATATTGTGATGCGGGATAACTCCGCCGGTGCGAGTGCACCGTGATGGGGCGATGGTTCATCGTCGGGCAGCTGTTCCTGCTCTACAGCCTGTCGTTCGTCGATCGCTTTGCGTTGTCGGTGCTGGCCCAACCCGTCACGCAGTCGCTCTCGCTCACAGATACCCAACTGGGGCTTCTGTTCGGATTGGCATTCGGCGTGCTTTACGCGCTTTGCGGACTGCCCATCGCGCACTTTGTCGACAAGGCCAACCGGGTTCTGATCGTCACCGTTGGCGTGGCCCTGTGGAGCCTGGCGACGGTGGCTTCGGGATTTGCGGCGACCTTCTGGCAGCTGTTCCTGCTGAGGTGCGGCGTAGCGATCGGCGAGGCGGTGCTCTCGCCCGCTGCGGTCTCGATCATAGCGGACCTGTTTGAGCGGAACCGGCGCACTTTGCCGACCTCAATCTACAACTCAGCCGCCATGATCATGGGAGGTGGGGCATTTCTCGTTGGCGGGCTGACGCTAAGCCTGGTGACGCCCCTGGCGCCCAATCTTGGCTTCGAGCCTTGGCGCCTCACTCTGATCGCCCTGGGCATCGTCGGCCTCATCCTTTCCCTCGTGTTCTGGATCACTGCGCGCGAGCCTGCTCGGGTCGACGAGGGAGGGACGTCCAAGGATTACAGCACCGCCGCTCAGGCTGTCGCCTATCTCGGGAGCGAGGGGCGGCTGTTCGCCTTTCTCTTCGTCGCCACGGCAGGCTTCGGTATTGCGGTGCAGTCGGTGTTTGCCTGGACGCCGACGCTGCTCGTCCGCGCGTTTGGGGAAACACCTGCCATCGCCGCTTACCTTTACGGCACAGCGAGCCTGATAGGAGGCGTGACCGGAGCGGTGATCTGGCCGACCCTCTCGGCGCTATGGACGCGTAAGGGGCGTCAGGACGCTATCATCATTCTTTTCGGATTGGGCGCGGTGTTCTGCGGTATTTCCATTGTTTTGATGGGCGTTGCGCCCACCGTGCCGTTGCTCGTCGGCAGCGTGTTCTGCATGGGCTTCTTTGGAAGCGCGACTGCCCTTCTGATGCCGCTGATCATCCAGAACATCGCACCAGCCAGGCTTCGAGGAAGGCTGATGGCGGCCTACCTGATGGCCGCGACGCTTGTAGGTCTCGCGGTGGGGCCCTCGCTGACTGCGTTCATATCCGAGCACTGGTTCGACGGGGCGCGGGCGATCGGTTCGGCGATCGCAGTTGTCGGGGGACTGATGACGCCGATCATGTTGATGGGCCTACTCCTTGCGCGCAGGCGCTACATTGATGCCAGGGCCTGAGACGACGGGTATGCGGGCATCGCCACCGGAGCTCTATAATCCTGCTCCCTAGTCAGCACGGCCCAGACGATCCGCGCTGTCTTGTTTGCTTGAGCGACGCTGATCAGCATGCGTGGCTTGCGGGCAAGCATGTTGGCGAGGTATTGTCAGACTAACGGGGCAGGCTATGATTGTCAGGCTGTCAGTCCTGCGAACTCGTTCGGCTAAATCCGGGATCCGCTCGCGTTTGCCCGAATTCTAGGGGCAAACGAGGGAGAAGCTCGCGTGTCATGGGCGAATCCCCATTGCTTTGACAACACCCGCCACGGTGCTGCACAAGCCCAGGCTGCTAAGCGACAACGGCCCGAGCTACATCGCCGGCGAACTGGCCGAATACATCGAGGCCCGGAAGATGAGCCACGTGCGCGGCGCCCCCTGCCATCCCCAGACCCAGGGCAAGATCGAGCGTTGGCACCAGACCCTGAAGAACCGCATCCTGCTTGAAAACTACTTCCTGCCCGGCGACCTCGAGGCCCAGGTCGAGGACTTCGTCGAGCACTACAACCACCAGCGTTACCACGAGAGCCTGGCCAACGTGACGCCCGCCGACGCCTACTTCGGCAGGGCTCCGGCCATCATCAAACAGCGCGAAAGGATCAAGCGACAGACCATCGAATATCGGCGCTTGCAGCACCGCAAGCTCGCCGCCTAACATCAACCACCAGACGAGGCCCGCAATCCGCTAATCTACGCCGCAATCTGTGCCGAATGTTCTGACGACGGACACGATCCAGAATGATCGAAAACCGCTCTAAAACACGTATAACTGCGCGCCGGTTGACACATAACGGCAGATATGGGATTACGAATCAATGGATCGTCCATAAGGCGATTGGGGAAGAGGGTGTAGGGCGTAGTCCGCGTTGCGACGTGGTGAGGCTTTAGCTGCCAGGTCCGTTGGTGCTTCGCTTCTCATCGCCAGCGTGATTGTGTCGTAGAGGCGTTTCAGGGCCAAGATGTGCAGTGTCGTTTAGCGGAGAGACCGCACTGGGTATCCGCCGGTCCTGTTCGGCCGAGTGCCCATTCTACAGAAGGAGCTTGCCGATGTCACTTCTCATGATCAGCGCCGACAGCCATGCAGGGCCGCGACCGGAGGAGTACCATCGGTGGCTCGAAAAACCCTTCCATGAGGAGATCCAGGATCTCATTCGCCATGAGGCACAGTTCAAATCGCGCTTGTTCGAGTCTGCGCCAGACGAAGCCACGATGGCGCTGATCGACAGCTCCGGGGTTTTGCGCAATGGCGGCAGGAATGGCCTGTTCGATCCACAGCGGCGCATGCAGGAGATGGAAGCCGAAGGATTCGTCGGCCAAGTCATATTCAATGGTGATCCGGATTCCCTCGGGATGTTTTTCAACAGCTTGAACCGGCCGTATCCTGCAAACTACCGCGCTGCCGGAGTTCGGGGCTACAACCGATGGCTGGCGGCATTTTGCAGTTATTCGCCGTCGCAGATGGTTGGTGTCGCGCAGATCGAGCCTTGGCCTGACATGGCTGCGGCGGTAGACCAGGTTCGTGAGGCCAACCGCAGCGGCTTACGGGCCGTCATGCTGCCGCGCTACGCCGGAATTTATAAAAACCAGCCCTTCTTCGGCAGCACCGATTGGGAGCCTTTCTGGCATGCTGCTGCGGAAGCAGGGCTGACGCTTTGCGTCCATGTCGGCAACGGGAGCGCCCAAGGCGAATGGGAGGACAGTATTGTCACCCAGCAGATCGACCTCAAGTCAACTGGTATACCGGACCCGACTGCAAACGGCTCGATGGGCAACGATGGCGCGCGTGACCCGCTGTGGTGGATGATCAGAAGTGGCGTGTTCGACCGTCACCCGACCCTGAGGTTAAGCTTTACTGAGATAAGATCGGAATGGATTGCTCCCACTCTCGACCACATTGACAGCATTCTCGACAGCATTCGCAAAGGCTCTACTTCCGACCAGGGGATGCCCGTGCCGGCGCGCAGCGCGTGGGAGTATTGGCATGGCCATTGCGCGGTGGCAGGCCCCTTGCGCCCTTCCGAACTGGCATCCAGGGACGCGATCGGCGTGGATCACATCATGTTCGGTTCCGATTACCCCCATCCGGAGGGTTCATGGCCCAATTCGCTGGATTGGCTCGCCGTGCTCCTGGACGGGGTGCCACTCGAGGATGCGCAGAAGATCGTTGGCCTCAATGCGGTGCGCTTCTATGGATTCGACATGGAAGCGCTCACTCGCCGAGCGGCCGAAGTGGGGCCGGATTGGGGTGCGCTCACCGCTCGCGCCGCTAAAGTCAACCCGGCTATGATCGACAATTTCCAGTGGAGGTCAGGCTTCCTGAATCGAGCTGTTCGATACGATTCATCACAAGTCGATGCGCTTTCGGAGACGCTGCCAGCCTAGTGCAATCAAATACCAGTGGGCCGGCTGGAAACTGAAAGCGGCCCCACCGGTCCACTGGACATAACGAGAGTTTGCCGACTTGATGTTCGGGCTCGCCTGTCATGACAAACGCGACGCGAGTTAGTGCGTCATACAGGCAGCAACGCCGGTTCTTTAGCCGGCGATCGGTTCTCCAAAATAAGCCGGCGTAGTGGCCTTAGCGCGGATCGGCCGGTTTCCATGTGGAGAACCAGCAGGGCTGTTGAGTGCATGGAGAAACGGCGTGCCCCCCAACACCTCCGAGCTTGACAGGGACCCAATACCGACAACCGGGATTGTGGTCGCGCCCTGGCGTGCCTGGTATACGGTATTGCTGCTTAGCCTGCTCTACGCTGTTTCGTGGATCGACCGGAGCATCTTGGTCCTGCTCGCCGAGCAAGTTTCGCAATCTCTTGGGCTCAATGACCGGCAGATGGCCTTGCTGCTCGGGCTGGGGTTTGCCCTTCTCTACGCAGTTGGCGGCATATTCCTGGGCCATCTCGTGGACACCCGAAACCGGCGCGTCGTGGCCACCAGCGGGATCGTCTTGTGGAGCATGGCGACTGTGCTGAGCGCCTTTGCCACCGAATATTGGGCTCTGCTGCTGCTGCGGAGCGGGGTCGCCCTCGGAGAGGCGGTGCTTATGCCCACGGCGATCTCACTCATCGCCGATCTGTTTCCCGCCGAGCGCCGCGGATTGCCGGTGGCGGCGTTCACCTCGGTTGGCAGTTCGATGGCCTTCGGCTCCTATATAGGCGGCGCGGCGGCGATCAACCTGGCCGGCGCGTTGACGATGGTATCGACGATGGAGGTGTGGCAGCTGACATTGATCATCGTCGGCGTGCCGGGCTTGGCTCTCGCGCTAGTATTCGCACTCACTGCGACTGTCCCGCCGCACCGATACGTCAGCCTGCCAGAGGCCGGCGAAGCCAGCATGGGCGCGATGTTTGCCTACCTGAATGGCCGCAGACGGTTTCTCGGCCCCCTGCTCAGCCTGACGGGCGTTCACTGCATCTACACCCTCGCAATCGCGATCTGGTTGCCTGCCGTGCTGATCCGGGAGCATGGCCTCACTGCGGGGAAGGCAGGCTATCTTATCGGGTTGGTAGGAGTGCCGGCCGCGCTGACTGGCAACTTTTTCTGGCAGTGGGTGTCAACTCTTATGCAACATCGCGATCCGATCAGGGGCATCGCGCGTACCTTTATCGCCCCCACGCTACTAGTGGCCCCCATTAATGTCGCGGGATTTCTAACCCACAGCTTGGTCTTGCAACTCTCTACGTTTGGTATCAGCATGTTCTTGGCGACGGGATTCAACGTCTTGACTCCACTTTCTGTGCAGTATTACGTCCCGGCCCAGATGCGGGCACGAATGGTGACCGTGAACTTCCTGATTATTTCTGTCCTCGGCTATGCGCTGGGTCCGGTGGCGGCGGTGGAACTCGGAACGCTTCTAAGCCGCGGCTCAGACAGCTTGCGCCTTGGTCTCGTCGCAGTCACCGCCATTACCTGGCCCTTCCTGGTCATTTTGACTGCAGCAACTGTGCGCAATGTGGACAGGGCCTTCGAGCGCTAGAGCGGTTTCCACACGAATTGAATCGTTGGGAATTCTCTTGCCAGTGCTGATGTGATTCAGGCTTTCTGCTGGTTGGAGGAGGCCAGCATGCATGGCGCGAACGCTTTTACAAGACCTTCGGGACCGGGTCATTGCGGCGATTGATGGTGGGTTGAGTTGCCGCGCGGCGGCCGATCGCTTTGGTGTTAGCGCGTCCAGCGCGATCCGTTGGCGGCAACTTGCACTTCAGCATGGTCAGGCCGTCGCAAAGCCGCGCGGCGGAGACCGACATTCCGGCAGGATCGAGGCTCATGGCGGCTTCATCCGGGAGTTAGTTGCCGAGCAGGGCGACATGACCTTAGTTGAGATCCAGGCACGGCTCGTCGAGCGGGGCGTGGCGGTTGGGATCGGCACCTTGCATCGCTTCTTCGTGCGCCACGCGATCACGCGCAAAAAAAGACCGGCCACGCGATCGAGCAAGACCGCCCCGACGTCCTGAGGCAACGCCGGCATTGGTTCGAGGGCCAGCTCGATCTGGAACCGGAACGCCTGGTGTTCATCGACGAGACCTGGACTGCCACCAACATGACCCGCAGCCACGGCCGCTGCCCGAAAGGCGAGCGGCTGCGGACGGGCTTCCCGCACGGCCACCGCAAGACCACCACCCTGGTCGCCGGCCTGCGCATGACCGGCATGGTCGCGCCCATGGTGCTCGACGGTCCGATCAACGGCGACTGGTTCGAAGCCTACGTCGGCCAGGTCCTCGTGCCCGAACTGCGCTCGGGCGACGTCGTCATCATGGACAACCTCTCCAGCCACAAGCGCGCCGCGGTGCGCGACAGGATCGAAGCCGCGGGCGCTTCTCTGCTGTTCCTGCCGCCCTACAGCCCCGACTTCAATCCGATCGAGAAGGCGTTCTCTCGTCTCAAAGCCATGCTCCGAAAGGCGGGAGAGCGAACCGTCACCGGCCTCTGGGACCTGATCGGACGGCTCGTCGACATCTTCCAGCCACACGAATGCGCCAAATACTTCAGCTCCTGCGGATACGATGTGAATCGGCATGCAATGTTGACCCTGTTGGGGGCTGATCGGCTTGCAAAATTGACCCCCTGAACCTGTGACGTTCACGCCTTCGGTTTTTGCCGGAGGCCGCTGGGGGATGCTGATTGTGGAGACGGTAGCGCGGATCCGGCGCGAGTTTTTCGTCAAGGGCAAGTCGATCAAGGAGATCGTGCGGGACCTGAAGGTATCGCGCAACACGGTGCGTAAGGTGCTGCGCTCTGGGGATACGGCATTTTCCTATGAGCGGTCGGTTCAGCCGTTGCCGAAGCTGGGGCCGTGGGCGGCGGACCTTGAGCGACTGCTGGAGGCCAACGACCGCAAGGCTCGGCGTGAACGGCTGACCCTGGTGCGCGTCTTTGAGGAGTTGCAGGGACTGGGCTATCGTGGCGGCTACGATGCCGTGCGGCGATATGCACGGGGCTGGCAGCGCGATCAGTCGGCAGCAGTAGCGGCGGCCTATGTTCCGCTGAGCTTTGATCCCGGCGAGGCTTACCAGTTCGACTGGAGCCATGAGATCGTCATCATCGACGGCGTAGTGACGACGGTGAAGGTCGCGCACATGCGGCTCTGCCACAGCCGGATGTTCTATGTACGAGCCTATCCGCGCGAGAGCCAGGAGATGGTGTTCGACGCGCACGACAAGGCGTTCGCCTTCTTCGGCGGGGCCTGCCAGCGCGGGATCTACGACAACATGAAGACCGCGGTCGATGCGATCTTCGTTGGCCGTGAGCGACAGTACAATCGGCGATTCCAGCAGATGTGCGGGCATTATCTGGTCGAGCCGGTGGCCTGCACGCCGGCGTCAGGCTGGGAGAAGGGTCAGGTCGAGAACCAGGTGGGCCTGGTGCGCGAGCGCTTCTTCACGCCGCGTCTGCGGTTCAAGAGCTATGCCGAGCTCAATGCCTGGCTGGAGGATCGCTGCCTCGCCCATGCCCGGCGCGCGGCGCATCCCGAGCGCAAGGACCGGACGATCTGGGAGGTGTTCGAGGAAGTCGACCGTCCGGCGCTGATCGCCTACCGCGGACGGTTCGACGGCTTCCACGCCTTGCCGGCGGCGGTCTCCAAGACCCTGCTGGTGCGGTTCGACTACAACAAGTACTCGGTCCACGCGAAGGCGGCTGGGCGGCCCGTCGACGTCCACGCCTACGCCGATCGCATCGTCATCCGTCAGGACGGCGAGATCGTCGGCGAGCATACGCGCCGCTTCGGCCGGGATCAGACGATCTACGATCCCTGGCATTATCTGCCGGTGCTGGCGAAGAAGCCCGGAGCACTGCGCAACGGCGCGCCGTTCAAGGACTGGGTGCTGCCGCCCGCAATCGAGCGGGTCCGCCGCCGCCTGGGTCATCATGGCGATGGCGACCGGCAGATGGTGGGGATCCTCGCCGCGGTGGTGACCGACGGGGTTGAGGCGGTCGAGGCCGCCTGCGCCGAGGCGCTGGCCGGCGGCACGATCAGCCGCGACATCGTGCTCAACATCCTGACCCGCCAGCGCCAGCCACCTGCGCCGCTCAATATCGTCACACCCGAAGCGCTCCGGCTCACCCATGAGCCGGTCGCCGACTGCGCCCGCTACGACAGCCTGAGGAGGTCTTATGGAACGCCACGAGATACTGGACATGATGGGAGCGCTGAAGCTCGCGGGCATGCGCCATGCCTATGACGAGGTGATCGCCGATGCGGTGAAGCGCCAGCACTCGGCGCAGCGCGTGGTCGGCGATCTGCTCAAGGCCGAGATCGACGAGAAGCAGGCCCGCTCGATCAAGTACCAGATGACGATCGCCAAGCTGCCGCTGGCCAAGGAGATCGCCGACTTTGACTTCACCGCCACCCCGATCAACGAGCAGCTGGTCCGCGACCTCGCCACCGGCGGCTTCCTCTCCAGCGAGCGCAATGCCGTGCTGGTCGGCGGTACCGGCACCGGAAAGACCCACCTCGCTATCGCCATCGGCCGGGCCTGCGTGCGCACCGGCGCCAGGGTCCGGTTCTTCAACACCGTTGATCTGGTCAACCGCCTCGAGGCCGAAGCCCGCGCCGGAAAGCCCGGCCGCATCGCCGATCAGCTATCCCGGCTCGACCTCGTGATCCTCGACGAGCTCGGCTACCTGCCGTTCGCGCAGTCCGGCGGCCAACTGCTGTTCCACCTGATCAGCCGGCTCTACGAGCAGACCTCGGTGATCGTCACCACGAACCTTGCGTTCGGCGAATGGCCGCAGGTGTTCGGCGATGCCAAGATGACCACCGCGCTGCTCGACCGGCTCACCCACCACTGTGACATCGTCGAGACCGGCAACGAGAGCTGGCGGTTCAAGAGCCGCGAAGCCGCGTAAAACCCTTCCCCCGGACCCCCATCCCCGGGTTGACCCGGTGGGTCCACAGGTACCTCCCACGGACGCCGCCGCCAGCGCTCCTGACGGCGCGCGGCGTCGTCCGCGGGCCCCTCCTATGGACTACCGGGACAACCCGAAATTACCGCTGTGCAGGGGGTCAATGTTGGACGCCGATCCAGGGTCAAGTTCCCGCGCCGATTGACATCCTCAAGCATATTGGATGATCGGACATCGCTTGGCGGTGCCAAAAACCAAATCGGCGGCTCTATCTTCGCTTTGACAAATATGCCTTCGGCCTTCAGCCGCAGCGCATTGGAGGAGGCAAGCAAGCCCACCCGTTCGTTCGCCCGTTGATGGCGACGAAGCCATTCCCGCGCTGCGGTCAGATTGCGGGTGATAACGACAGGATATTCGGTCAGTTGAGCCAGCAGCGTCCGAGCTGGACCATCATTTCCTTCAATGATCGCACCGATAAAGTCAGAGAGCTTTTCAGCGCGGAATGAGCGGAGCGACACCGATAGATGAAGGTCGGGGGTCTTTGTCGGAACGATCGCCGCAATCGCCTCTTCGCCGCGCCCTGCCAGCAGATATTCACGGCCCAGAATCTGCTCTGGCAGATGGACCTGCCAGTGCGGGAAATGCTCTGCAAGGGCATCAAGCCACTCACCCAAGCCCGCCTCGCCGGTGTTGATTTCTTGACCACCGCCGATCAGGCACACGACGGTGCACCAATCAGAATGTCTGTCCATTACTGAAAGCAGGAAGCGCGGTTCGGACATGGCAAAGCCGATCTGACCGCGCTTCTGCCGCATAAATTGACTGGTGTGCTCCTCACCCCAGGCGCGCTGGGCCTCGTCGAAGACGACGACCTTTTCAACGGGCGGCATATTTCCCTCGAGATTATCGTCCCGAAAGTGATGAATGTTCTGAATGAAGGCGCAGGATTTTTGATATTCTGAGGCGCGAGATGGGCGCTCAGACCGTGGAAGCGTGAGATATCGCTCCAGTGCGTCCTGGGTCAGTGCTTCGCGCAACACATCGACCAGGGGACCATTGCCCGAGAGAAACACGGCATGCTCATCCTCGTACGCCCGCATGCGGCTGTTCGCAATGCTGAGCCCCGCGAGCGTTTTGCCCGAACCGGGCACACCCGTCACGAAACAGATTGCCTTCTTCTGCTCGCGCTTCGCGGTTTCGACCACGGCCGCAATATAGGCCGATGTCGTGGTGAGGTTGTCGGCTCCAGCCTCAGATCGCGAAATCTCATCAACGCTATGCCCCCGGTAGAGGGCCTGTGCCGCCTCGATGATGGTCGGGGTCGGCTTATAGCGGCCCGCCGCCCAAATAGTCGCATCGAGCTCCGTGTGACCGAAGCGGTCAGCAATGTGCTGAATCTTGGACAAAAAGCTGTCTGCGTTTGTCAAAATGGGCGACATCACATTGTCCGCGCCCCAATCAGCACTGCTCAATGTGCCTGCCGCGTCCGTTGCCACCAATATCGGCACGATCCGCGCGTCATGGCTGGTCTCGTGGAAATTTTTGAGGTCAAGCGCGTAGCCCAGGGTTTGATCGATGGCAGCGCGCCCGAAATTGCGTTCACCCACCTTATACTCAACGACAAAAATCAGGCCCCGATAGAGGATGATGACATCGGCGCGCCGTCCCATGCGCGGGATCATAAACTCGAAGAAGAAATGGCTGCCCGGCAATTTAGTTGCAATCGCCTGGAGATGGCTGATCTCAAAAATCCATGCCTGCCGCTGTGCCGGTTCAACCGCAAAAGGCAGGTTCTCAGCAAGCGCGCCAAGGATAGCGAGGGGATCAGCACGTTCCAGCTCAGCGGCCGCGCATTGAAAGTAAGCGCGCTTCATAGATCCTCACTGTCACCCGAATCGACGATTGCCGATGCGGATATCTGATTGGTCGCCATGCCAAGGCCATTCAGCACCATGGTTGCCGTGATCCAGTCCAACGGCGCGCCAACCCCTCCTCTACAAGCTGAGATCCCAAAGACACCCCGTTACGCGTCACAACCCGCAGCTTTCGCCCATATCTATCCTCATCTCGGAACAGGGGAGCCTCGAGATTGAAGGGACCGGTATTGAGCAAGTCATGCAGGCGTTGGGTGGCACGATTACCCAATTCAGCTTCAGCGGCACAGCGCGGTGGGTGGGTCTCAGGCGTGTCGATATCGGCGACGCGGATGCGTTCACCGTTGAACCAGAAGGTATCGCCATCTACCACGCAATTGATCCCGCCGCCGACGTGGCAAAATCCAAATTGGGTTGACGACGCCTCTTGTTGAGCGGGTGCCAGGATCGGCCAATAGATAAACCCCAAGGCAACACAGGTCCCAAGCGCCAATCCTATCAGGATCAGTAGTAGCTGGGAGGGACCCTTGCGCTTGCTGACCGGGACACCCCAATCATACGAAAATTTGCGACGGCGGCGTCGACGAAATTTCAGAATATCCCCCATGCAACTAAAATTAGCCGGATCCCTTCTTTGATCAAGCCGCGCTTCCGGAAGCTGTCATCCCCAAGCAATAGGCCTAACACACTGGATCGATGTCATAACAGCTGCATATTGCCCGCCATGACCGACGAACGCACCAAAATCGAACCCATGACGCTAAGCCGAGAAGATCTGCATCGCCTCGTGTGGGAAACACCCATGATCCGCCTGGGGGAACGCTTTGGGATCAGCGGCAATGGGCTGGCGAAGATCTGCAGGCGCCTTGATATTCCCTATCCACCGCGCGGGCATTGGGCGAAAAAGGCGGCAGGCCATAAGGTGATGACGGTTCCCTTACCTGCCGCCCAGTCCAACACGCCCGCGTCGGTGCGCATTTCGCCTACGCAACCGGAAGGCCTCGTCGATCCCAACTCACCGGTTCAGCAGGCCCTGGATAATGCGCGGAATAAAGCGGCTTCCTTTCAGGTACCCGAACGCCTCAGTCGCCCACATGTGATTATCGCGGAATGGCTCGCTGACCATGAGCGCCGCAAGCAAGAGGCAAAACGGGAGCATGACCCCTGGCGACGGAAGCTGGTGCAACCAGCAGATTTTTCCGAGCAAGACAGGCGACGGCACCGGATTCTCGACACGCTGTTCAAGGAACTGGAACGTCAAGGGTCACGCATCATCCAAGGCGCATATCGAGCCTTGGCTGCTGAAGTTGCTGGCGAAAAAATCGAGTTTGAACTGCGCGAGAAACAAAAGCAGGTTCGCCGTCCACTGACAGAAAAAGAACGCCAATGGGAGACCTGGAACAGAAGCGGCATGAAGCAGGAGCTGCAGCCCTCTGGCTTTTTGGTGTTCGTCTTCAAGACCTATTTGGTCGGGTCACTTCGGCGGGAATGGCTCGAAAAAGCGGGCAAGCCGATGGAGGAATTGCTTCCTGAGATTATCGCTACATTCATAGCCGCAGGCCCGCTGTTGGCAGAGCAGCGTCGTGTTCGGGAAGAACAGGCACGGCTTCATGCAATTGCAGAGCAGCGCCGGGAACAGGAACGACAAAAGCGCAAACAGGACCAAAATCGCTGGCGTCGCCTGGTTCAAATCGCGGGGGCTTGGCGTGAGGTCGAGGTGGCGCGGGATTTCATAGCCGCGATGCGCGCACTCCCCGCTCCTGAACGAGAACAACTGATTGATGGCCAACCCTTTGAAGAGTGGCTTCTCTGGGCAGAACAGCATCTCGAATCTGCCAATCCGCTCAGCCATGGTTTAGAAGGCATTTTCAAGGACATCGCGCAGATTCAATCATGGACCTATCGCGATTGATGGCCCAGCGCGCTGTTCGATAATCTTGAAGATTGGCGAACTGCGACACGCCAAATTTCTCACGAAAGGTTGCGATCAGTTCGCGTTTGACGTTCGCCTTCTAGAAAGTCGGTCGAGAACCGCTTCCGGCTGTCGTCAAATCCGCTTAGCCGGCTGGGCGTGTTCAACTGCATCTTCGCCGACTTGTGGGCCGGGCGGGCGATCCCGACCGAATCATGATCGCTGCCGCCCGCCCGAAAGCGCATTTCCGCGACCTTTTGGCGTGCCACCAGCCATTTACTCGGCGGTAATTGTGCTGTGTCACCCTCATGGCGTGAAATACCAAGACTTTCACAGGCGACAGTCATCCTACTCCAAGCGTCACAATCGCTCAGGACGTGGGATCCGGCAGAAGCGCAATATGCGGTCTCCCCTGCAGCTGGGGCTATGGGCCGGTCTCGCTGGGCTCGTCACCTGGACTGCCGCGCCGCGCCTTCAGTCATTCGAGCAGACCCAAACGCAATCGCCTGAGGTCACCATCGCCAGTGAGCGGTCAGCTTATTATCCCAATTGCAGTGCGGCCCGCGCAGCAGCTGCCGCTCCAATATATCAGGGTCAGCCAGGCTACCGCGAAGAGCTCGATCGCGACGGCGACGGCATTGCCTGTGAGCCTTACCGCGGGCGGTAGCGAACAAATGCAGGGTGGTTCGCGCCGATCGTCGCCTCCGCACCAATACCTGATCAGGACTAGCCTCTAACTGCCGTTTCCCGGTGAGTTATGGGTCTCGCCGATTTTTCTCAGCCATGAATGTCTCTGCTTTATCCCGATTGAGAAGATCTGCCACATCGGCATCCAGAGCAGCGGCAATTCGGGCTAGCACAAGAACAGAGGGATTGCGCACACCACGTTCGACGCCGCTGATATAGCCTCGATCGAACCCCGCGTCGTTTGCAAATTCCTCTTGTGTGAGGTCTCGTTTGGCGCGCAGGCGACGTAGATTCCAACCTATGCGCTGACGAACGTCCATAGGCCAAATGCATCGGAGTATGAGACCTATTAGCCCACGACTTATAAGTCTCATTGTTCTGGACTTGCGTCGGCCTCATGAGCACAGTCGCTCCTGATTGGGGGTGACGATGAAGCGGGATCGAAATTCGAGAAAAGCGCGACGCGCGGCCCAGGTTGCGACGATCGTGGCGACGGCGGCAACCGCTGCCGGGTGGGTGATGTCGCCTGACCTGCTGTTCCGCAGCCAAGCGGCAACGCCGCTCTACGGCCTGCCGTCATCCAATGCCTTTGCGATCGGCCAGGACACCAACACGGGCCGCAGGCCGATCCCGCTCGACCAGAGCTTTCATGACGGCCTTGCCGCCTGCGGCATCGGTGCCCCATGACGCTCACGTTCAATATGCTGCTGCGTGAGGCGAGCATTGATCCCGCGCAGGTGCGGCTGCTCAGGCACCAGACCCGGCTTCCCGATGGCAGGACGCCGCTAGAGCTGTGGCGGATGGATCGGGACGGGTTCGAGCGCTACCAGTCCTGCCAGCTCAGTGCCCAGCGCGGTTGGTTTCGGGGGTCATGGTGGGCAACCTTCCTTGGCCTGCATGACGGGCGCACGCTGTTCGCCGGGCTCTATGAGGTGAAGAAGCCGGAACCTGTCACGGCACGCTTCGTCCTTGCCGAGACCGGTCACAACATCAGTCCCGATGTCCATGATCTTTATCCCACCAGGTTGTCCGACCATCTCGCCGCCTACAGGGGAAGGCTCTATATCGACTGGGGCGGCGGATCCTCGGGCAAGCGCGCCTGGAAGCAGCGCGCTGACCAGCAAGACAAGATCATCACCGAATTGCATCTCGAGGGCGACGAGGCCCCTTGGCCGGGGCATATGCAGGTGATGGCGCCGCTCTCGCACATCGCCGAAGCACCGCCCAGCTGGATCGCGCAGCTGGAGGCCGCGCGCGGCATCTATCTTCTCACCTGCCCGCGCACCGGCGAGCTCTATGTCGGATCGGCGACCGGCACGCGTGGCTTCTGGGGCCGCTGGATGAACTATGAGGCCGATGGCCATGGCGGCAATGTTGCGCTTCGCACCCGAAAGCGCAGCGACTGGCTGGTCAGCATCCTCCAGGTCGCGGGATCGGCCGACAGCGCCGACGCCATCCTGGCGATGGAAGCGCTGTGGAAGACCAAGCTTGCAAGCCGGGTGTTTGGATTGAACCGGAATTAGCCTATGTCGGGGATGGGTGGCGGCCCCCCCGGCTGCCCCGCTCCTCGTGCTGGGCCGCTCACATGCATCCCACACGGGCAGGGCGACATGGGGCAAGGCGACGTGGAAATGTTCACCCTGTCTGCCCCTGCGCAAGATGGCGCTACCTTCAATAGAGACATGCGTCGTCCTCATCCGCCCAAGCGTCCTGGTTGAACCAGTCCTCCTCCGTCATGGTACCGACATCGATGATATATCCCCCGGCTGGCGGGCTTTCGAACCTTTGCTGGCGCCCGACCCAGATCATCAACTGCGCGAGCGCATCGGCCTGATCGTCATGCCGGGCATTAGGGAACCCCAATATTTCGGACTTGAAGTCGGCGAGCCAGGGCGCCTCTGTGGGCAGCAGCAACTGCCCGGCCTCGATCATCGGGCAGATAGCGGAAAAGCGGGTAGCCTTGTCGCCTTCGGGCTTGCGTGCGATTGGCATCGGCACGCCGGAGGGTTGTTCGTTGCGCAGCGTCTGGAGGAGCTGCATGCCGCTTGCCGCATCCTCGATCAAGAGGGCCTGGGGCTTCCATTCGCGCGCAAGACGCATGACCTCACGCTTGAGGCCGACAAAGTCGACGCGCGCCCGCCAGACGTCGAGGATGCGGATCTCGCGCCGATAGACATGCGCGGTGACGCACACCGACCAGTCATTATGGATGCCGTCCTTCGATGCTGTATCCCAGCTCTGCACGACCCGCCCGCCGTGGGGCAGGGACGAGCAGTCATAGCGCCTGAGCCAATCGGCTTTGGCCATATTGCCGGCGGCGGGTACAGGCTGTTGCTGGTACTGGGCGGAGAAGACAGCCGAACCCAGGCTGACTCTCAATTGCTCCAGCGTGTCGCGCGATTCGCGCGCCGGGTGGAGCACATCGCCCACCTTGCGCCGGTGGACGCGGCCCCGGGTTAGCCGGATGACCGCATCCTCCGGCGCAATGGCCGGGAGCGAGAGATGATCCCAATGCCCCTTCTCGATGAGCGCTCCGGCAAGGTCCTCTTCATGCAGCCGCTGCATCACCACGACGATGGAACCATTCTCCTTGTCGTCGAGGCGCGTGGCAAGCGTGCGCGAGAAGGACTCGTTGACGCCGGTGCGGGTGGTCTCTGACATCGCCTCGTCGGGCTTTATCGGATCGTCGATGATGAGGTAGTTGCCTCCGCGCCCGGTGACCGTTCCCTTGATCGAGGTGGCGAGCCGGTTCCCGCCCGCGGTCGTTTCAAAGTCATGCACGGCAGTGCGCGAGGCCGCGATGATGGTGCGCGGGAAGAGCTCGCGATACCAGCTGCTCTGCATCACCATCCGGCAATCGCGCGCGAGCTTCAATGCCAGTTCGTCGGAATAGGAGACGCAGACGAACTTGAGGCGAGGATTGTGCCCGAGCATCCACGCCACCCAGGCGACCGATATCGCGATGGATTTGAGATTGCGCGGCGGCATGGTCACCAGCAGCCGCTGGCTCTTGCCTGCCCGCACCCGCCCGAGCTGGTATGCGATGGCATCCAGGTGCCAGTTCCAGGCAAGACTGTCGCCGCCTGACAGAATGAAGAACACCCCGCGCAGGAACCAGGCAAAATCCTTACGTTGAACAGCGCGCAGAAAGGCTTCGGAATCTTCAGGTGGTTTCATCAGCATCTTGTCCTCCCTCCTTTCCACTGTCAGACAGATGTTCGTCGGCAGCCTCGTCCGGGGCAGGCTCTGCCTGGTTCGGGTCCTCGGGCGGGCTGCCGGCGTCACACTCTGCTTCG